>JABLTR010093283.1_pt1 | contig 45707 bp, 31 predicted proteins | sample 7160071 | NCBI WGS metagenome assembly JABLTR01 (sample SAMN14651230, study PRJNA627086) | human gut metagenome | isolation source: feces | host: Homo sapiens | reverse complement strand
GGCCATCGTCTTTCCTTTCGTCGAATATCTAGGCACTGACGATTCTAGGCGATGGCCCTCCCTTGCTTCTTACACCACGACTCCGCGCGCTACCTGTTCTCCTGAGGTACCCCATCCTGGCCCGTGCAAAAAACGGAGTATTCTGCAACGTGACCGCGCCAGCACCGCCGCGGGCGAGCAAAACTGTAGGGCGCTGCGTCATTTAGGGTTCCGACATAGCGAGAATGACGTACCTTTGCTTCGAAAAACGGCGAAATCTAACTCAAAACGCTCATAGGGGGTATCTGAAGGCCACCGTTGGCAATACCGAATCGTATGCAGCCAACTAGAGCTGCTGAATACTCCAAAAAATGCACGACGCACCCCATGGGACCCATTGCCGCATGACAGAAAATAGGTCCTCGGCATCTCCCAGATGCATTCCCGAGAAAATCACGTTTGAATTAGCGATGGACACGGTAAACAAAAGGGCCCGAGCGTTGTTTGCTCGGGCCCTTTTGTTTGTCTCACGCTAGCGTGCGATGCGTATGTTATCTGCGCTTGCCGCCGCCGTCGCCGGGACGACGGGAGCTGCCGCCGCGATTGCCGCCACGATTGTTACCATAGCTGCCACGGTTATCGCGACCGCCGGCACGACCGCCGCGGGAGCCGGCCTGGTTGCCGCCACGCCCGCCACGATAGCCGCCACGACGCTCCTCGCGGGTGTCGTCGTAGTTGCGCCAGTCATCGCGACGATCGCGGCTGGCACGCGGATCACGACGATCGCGCGACTCACCAGAGCGGCCGGCGCCGCTGCGGCCGCCATTGCCGCGAGCGCCCTCGCGACGCTCGCCGCCACGGCCACCGCGCTCGTCAAAGCGCTTGCCGCCGCGGGACTCGCCGCCGCGGGTGCTACGCTCGCCACGGCCCTCGCCGCCGCGACGCTCGTCACGGCCACCGCGCTCGTCATTGCGACCGGAACGACGACGGTCGCCCGCACCGCGTTTACCGCCACGCGAACCGCGGCCCTCGTCCTCGCGCTCAACACGGCGACGACCACCGCGGTCCTCGTCCTCGCGACGACGGCGGTGTGCCTCGCCCTGGAACTGCTTGGCACGACGCTCGGCACGGTTGCCGCGCGGGCCCCGCTCAACAGCACCGGCGCGCTCCTCGGCAGCTACCTCGCGGGCTACGCTCTCCACAGCCTCGTCCACGCGAGCCTGAACGCCCTCGCGCACGCGGGTCTTGCCGCCGCGCTTGGGACGGCTCGGACGCTCGCCGTCGCCGCGACGCTCATCGCGACCGCGGTTGGAACGACCGGCCACATCGCCGTAGTCATCGCCGTTACGCTTGCCGTCACGACGTGCCTGCTCAAGCTTCTTCTTGCTCTTGGACTTGCCGCGCTTGGTCTTCTTCTTCACCTTAAAGGCTGCAGGGTCGCGCTCGGGGTCAACCGCGGGCGGATTGGGACCCACATGCAGGTCGCCGGCCTCGTAGATATCGGCGGTCTTGTCCATGAGCTTCTCGATCTCGTAGAACTCATCGACATCCTGCTCGGTCACGAACGTGATGGCCCAGCCCAGCTCGCCGGCACGTCCCGTACGGCCAATACGGTGGATGTAGTCGGTCGGCTCGGCCGGCACGTCAAAGTTCACGACGTAGCGCACGTCGCTAATGTCGATGCCGCGGGCGAGCACGTCGGTTGCCACCAGCACGTCGACGGTGCCGTCGCGGAAGGCCGAAAGGGCACGCTCGCGCTGGGCCTGGCTGCGGTTGCCGTGAATCGCGGCGGCCTTGATGCCCTTGCGCTCCAGACGACGGCAGCAGCTGTCAGCGCGGTGCTTGGTGCGCATAAAGACGATGGTGCGCTCCGGGCCTTCCTTTTTGAGGAACTCGGGCAGCAGGTTGTTCTTGGCCTCGATGGACACCGGGAACACAAACTGGTCGACGGTGTCGGCAGTCGACGTGGCCGGCGCGATCTCCACGCGGGCCGGATCGCTCACCAGGTCGGTGATCTCGCCCACGGCCTCCTCGTCGAGGGTCGCCGAGAACAGCAGCGTCTGGCGCTCGGCCGGCGTCTCGCGCACAATGCGGCGGACGGCGGGCAAAAAGCCCATGTCGAGCATGCGGTCGGCCTCGTCGAGCACCAGCACCTTGACCTCGTCCAGGTGGCAGGCACCCTGCTCGATCAGATCGACCAGACGGCCCGGCGTGGCGACCAGGATGTCGCAACCGTACTTGAGGGCCGCGGTCTGCGGCTTGTAGCTCACGCCGCCCACGACGGTCACGGCGACATGGCCGGTGACGTCGGCGATCTTGCTCGCGACCTCGTCGATCTGCTGGGCGAGCTCGCGCGTGGGGGTGATGACGAGCATCACGGGGCCGCGGCCGTTGCCCTCGGGCTTTTTAGCGCCGCGACGGCGGTTGCGGCCGCCGCGCTCGCGCACGGGCTTGGGCGGAGCGATGTGCTCCAGATTGTTCATGGTCGGCAGCAAAAAGGCGGCCGTCTTGCCGGTGCCGGTCTGAGCGGCGGCAAGCAGGTCGCGGCCTTCGAGCACCACAGGGATCGAGCCGGCCTGCACGGGCGTCGGCGCCGTGTAGCCCAGGTTCTCGATGGCACGAAGCATCTCGTCGGAGAGGCCCAGCTCGTCAAAGGCGGGCAGGCTCTCGGTAGCGGACTCGACGGCCTGGGCAGCATTTGCCTCATCGGCGGCATCGAAGGCAGCCTGGGTCATGGCCTCGCGGGCCTCGTCCAGGATCTCGGCGTCGGTGACGTCGGATACAGAATTACGCATATGTTGTTGTTCCTTATCTGCACGCGCAATGGGCACGGCATGCGGCCGCGCGGGCGTGCTTGGTAGTGCGCTAATACATACAAAAACGGGTGCGCACAGAGAGGACGTTGCTCAGCACGCTGGCGATCGCTTTGGCAGCCCTATCACGCGCCGTCCAGACGCAGCAGCTCTAAGCGATGGAGCAGATTCGCCGCGGGTTAGTATACCCGTACTCCGTATGCCCCCACGTAAACCACAGATGACGAGGCGGACGGAGTGGGCCTGGTCCGATTGTCTCAATCTGTAACAGTTACGGGGCAAAACCGGGTCTACACGTTACAGATCGAGACATTCAGTCAGCCTCCTTGGCTAACATCTCGATCTGTAACATCTACAGGGCAAAACTTCCCCTACGTGTTACAGATCGAGACAAACGGTCGGCACGGTTCACAAACGTCTCAATCTGTAACAGTTACCGAGTAAAATCGGTCCTAATTGTTATAGATCAAGACAGAGGGGGATTTCCGTCCAGTCCAAACCAAATCTCTCAGTCTTCCTGCAATTTCGAACATGTGGCCTATAATGTTGCTTTGGTTACGCTACATATTGCGCAGCCATTTAATACGTCGCCCACCGGGGCCATTAATTCCTATCGCCTTATTGGCTAGGAAGCAATCAAAGGAGGTATCCGTGGCAGCAGAGACACCTTGCTCGGTCCTCTATAACGATATTCGCTCGTTCGGCGGTCTTAAACATCTCGAGATCGCCCGAATGCTCATCAATGGAAACTCTTATCTCGGCAGTACCCTGCTCGAGAAATGCTCTTCCAACCGCTCGTATCTCACCCGTTACATCGTCCATCGCGAGCCTGACCAGTGCGCGCCCGCCATCTACAGCGACTTTGCCGTCACCACGCTCAATCTTTCCGCGGCAATCTGTAGCAAGCTCGGCGGCGGCGAGTCCGCCTATCAGGCAATCGCCGAGCACTATCGCGGCCCGGCCGCCAACGAAATGATGTCGGCTCTCGCCAGCTACAAGCTGGACAGCCGCCTATATGCAAATGCCCTCAATCACATCGACAACTTTGACGGCAATGCCGTGCGCGAGAAGAGTACGCTTTACCTTATGCTCTTTGTGGCAACGGGGGCGCTCGCTGACCCCATCCAAGGCGTGGCCACCGTCGAGCGCTTTTGCGACAGCAAGACAGGCGGGCACTTTGGCACCACCGAAACTACCGTCGGACGTGGCTTTATGAGCAGCCTGGAGCAGCCGCGCACTGTCGCCCCCAACCTCGGTCTGCTCAGAACCCATGCCGACAACTGCGCCGACATGCAAATCCATCCCCTCACACGCGATCCGCGCGGCACGGTAATTGGGTCCTTGCCCAAAACCTCGCCCAGCATCACCGATGTAGGCGCCGATGCATCGCGCGAGCATCTCCGCATTTGGCTCGAAGGCGGACACTGGTACGCCCAGGGCCTTGGGTCGACCAACGGCACAGTGCTCGAATCAGGCGCGGGCGACGGCGATATTGTGATTGAGCCGCCGCGCGACCAACGCGAACCCGGCAAGATCTATCCTCCGGTGGAAATCGAAAACAGCGACCGACTCCATCTGGGTCTCTACACGACATTCCTTGTCATTGTGGATTAGCGCGGGCGGTGATCGAAAGACGGTCACCGCCCGTCTTTCGTCTTCTACCTTCTGCGTCGTAACCGACAATACTCAGCGGTATACGCGGGCAGTGTGGCTATCATGGTACTTTACCGATATCCACACTGCCCACGTATACGCGCAGCAACCCATGCCAGACAAAGGAACGCCATGGATACTACCGATAGCGCCTATGGCGACAAACTCATCCGTCTTGACACGTTCGACACCGCCGTGGCGGTCGACCCCAGCGCCGAGGACGACGCCAAGCGTCGGTTTATGACGCTTATTCTCCAGACGGCCCACCGCAACAACGGCAACATCGGGCACGTGCTGCGCGCGACCAACACGAGCGGCGAGGTCTTTGCCGTCAAGCTACTCAAGGACAACGCCATCCTTTCCGGCCAAGCCCCCGACCGCTCCGCCGAGCAATCGGCCGCTCACCTGGCCAACACCGCCGCGCTGTTCGAGGAGTATCGTCATCTGTGTACCGTCTCGCACCTGCGCGGATTTCCGCGTGTCTATGGCTACGGATCGTGCGAGGATGACCCGCTCATCCTCATGGAGTGGGTCGAGGGCACCTCGCTCAAGCAGGCGCTGCCCTTGCTTCCGCACGACGCCTCGGGCGGGCTGACCACCCAGATGGTCGCCGCCGTCGGAAACGCCGTGCTTCGCGCGCTCTTGATGACCCAAGGCCTCGTGAATCCGGTCATCCATCGCGACCTGTCGCCTGCCAATATCATGTTCCGCACCACCAGCCGAACGCTCGAGCAGCAGATTGCCAATTGCTCCTTTGACCCCTGCCTCATCGACATGGGCTCCGCGACCATGGCACTCGGCGACGACACAATCACCCGACGTGCCGACATTTGGCGTTTTGCCACACCCGCATATGCCGCGCCCGAAATGCTCACGCAGGATATCGAAGGCATCGCGGCCCTTCGCCGCTCGCCCGCGATCGACGTCTATGCGCTTTCGAGCATTCTGTACCAGCTCTACAGCGGTCGCAAACCGTTCGATATCGAGTCGACGGGTGCCGCGGCGACCGGCTCGTTCTACCTCATAAAGACCAAGACCAAACCGGCACCGCTCGAGCCGCGCTGCGAGGGCGACAAGGCGCTTGTCCAGATCATCATGAAAGGCATCTCGGTCGAACAGGGCGATCGCCCTACCGAGCAGCAGATGCTCGAGGTGCTCTCGACATACCTCCCCGCTGCAGAATCTGAGGACCGCGAGGGCGCAGGAGACGAGGCCGCAATTGATATCGATTCTGGCACGCACCTTAAGGTCGACGTCGCTGGCGAGCGCGCACGAGAGATCCTGGAGCAGGCCCGTCACGATGCCATGACCCGCCGCCGCTTTGTCATCGGCGGCGTCGTTGCAGCCGTTGCGGGGCTCGGCGTTATCGGGGCGGCAACCCATGGCTTTGGCATCCCCGACTACCTGGACGGCATCCGCGGTTCGCTTGACGACTACACCTGGGCTCAGCTGCAGGAGATTTCGCTCAAGATTAAGGCCGCCGAGACCCGTAACGAGGCACGCGAGATTGCCAAGCGCTACCACCTGCTCGACGCTGATGGACATATCCCTTATCCGTGCACCAAGCGTGTGAAACTCACCAACGGGCTGCAGGTTGGCGCGCAGCTTGTGGGCATCCGCCACGACGAACTTCTGGACGGTACAGGCAAGGCCGGACTGACGTTTATGTTCGATGCGGGTATTGCCGAGCGCAACGCTGCGACTGAACCGCCGAGCGCCGGCTGGGCAGATTGCGAGCTGCGAGAATGGCTCGACGGCGACGGCCTTAAGCTGCTGCCCAACGAGTTGCGCGCACTCATCAAATCCGTCAAAAAGATCTCAAATAACGTTGGCGCCGCCAACAGCGCATCGTGTCTGAGCGAGTTGCCCGCAACCCTTTGGCTTCCCGCCATGGTCGAGCTGTGCGGTTCGCAACCGCCCGATTCGTTTGCCGAGGACTTTCACTACCTGGCCGACATCTATAACGGCGAGGGCAAGGAGTATCAACTCTTCCGCGAGCTCAAGGTGAACCCGTATTCCACGAACGAGACGTTGGTTCGCCAGTGGAAGGGCAAGGACACCTGTTGGTGGGAGCGTACGGTGAGCCCCGACACATCGGAGAGCGAAGGCACGCTCTATATGAACCGCGTGGGGCACGACGGCGACGTCTTTACGTACGCAACGCCTGCGAGCAAGCCCGACAAGCGGACCTGCGTGATTCCAGGATTCTGTATCTAGAGGCAACGTGTTGCTTCGATAGCTCCCGGCCCCGACGTTTGTCTCGATCTGTAACATCTGGAACCCAAAAACCGGTCTAACTGTTACAGATCGAGACGTTAAGCAACCGTCGAATTGTTTGTCTCAATCTGTAACAGTAAGGGGTCAAAAACCTCTCTAGATGTTACAGATCAAGACATTTGAGTTGACCGCGGACGCTCTGTCTCGATCTGTAACATCTAGCAGGCAAAACGGTCCCCAGATGTTACAGATTGAGACATTAGACTGGCTACGGTCCGCCGAACTGGCTGTCACCTCGACCAATAACAGAATGTCATACATTTTCATCTCCACTGGACACCCCCAGGGGGTATGGGTGTATAGTATCGGTTGGTTAACATTTCCGACACTACGTCACAGAAAGGAGAAGCCATGGCTCAAGATAAGTTCGACGTGGGCGGCATGACATGCGCTGCCTGCCAGGCACACGTGGACCGCGCCGTCAGCAAGCTCGACGGCGTCCAAAGCGTCGCGGTCAACCTGCTCGCCGGCTCCATGCTGGTGAACTATGACCCCGCACAGGTCTCCCCCGACGACATCTGCACCGCTGTCGATCGTGCGGGTTACTCGGCCTCACCCGTTGACGCGGGCACCGCCGCCCCAGGCGGCAGCGCGCAAGCCAGGTCCGGCGCCGCCCATATGGAATCGCCGACCAAAAAGCTGGAGGCCACTGCCTCCGCCATGCGCACCCGTCTCATCATCTCAATCATCTTTCTCATCCCACTGTTCTACATAGGCATGGGACACATGCTCGGCTGGCCGCTGCCCAGCGTCTTCACCGACCACACCCACAGCATGACGCTCGCCCTCACCGAGCTTGTCCTGCTCATCCCCATCGTCTACGTCAACGACGCGTACTTTATCAACGGCTTCAAGTCGCTCGTGCACGGCGCGCCCACCATGGACGCCCTCATCGCCGTCGGTGCCACGGCTTCCGTTGCCTGGTCGCTCTACGCCATGTTCATCATGGCCGACCAGCTGGCCACAGGTCAGGTGCACGAGGCCATGATGACGGGCATGGACAACCTCTATTTTGAGAGCGCCGGCACCATCCTGTCGCTCGTCACCGTGGGCAAATACCTCGAGACGCGCAGCAAGTCCAAGACCGGCGGCGCCATCGAGGCGCTCATCGACTTGGCACCCAAGACCGCGACCGTCGTGGCAGAGGACGGCAGCGAGACCACCGTCGGCGTCGACAGCATCCTTCCCGGCCAGGTCTTGCGCGTGCGCCCCGGGGAGTCCATTCCCGTCGATGGCGTGGTGCTCGAGGGCAGCTCGGCCGTAGACGAGAGCGCACTCACCGGCGAGTCCATCCCCGTGGAGAAAACCGTCGGCGACACTGTCAACGCCGCCACCGTCAACCGCACGGGCTCGTTTACCTTCCGCGCCACGCGTGTGGGCGCCGATACGTCGCTCGCCAAGATTATTCAGCTCGTCGAGGACGCCAACGCCACCAAGGCGCCCATCGCCCGCATGGCCGACAAGGTCGCCGGCGTGTTCGTGCCCGTGGTGTTTATAATCTCTGCCGTAACTTTTGTGGCGTGGATGGTGCTGACCGGAAGCGTCAACGAAGCGCTCACCTCCGCCGTCGCCGTGCTGGTGATCAGCTGCCCGTGCGCGCTGGGCCTGGCCACGCCCGTCGCCATTATGGTCGGCACCGGCAAGGGCGCCGAGATGGGCATTCTGTTCAAGAGCGCCGAGGCGCTGGAGAATCTGCGCAGCGTGGGCACCGTGGTGCTCGACAAGACTGGCACCGTCACCCGCGGCAAGCCTGCCGTGACCGATATCGTGGTAGCCACGCGCGCTGACGGCTCGCCCGCCATGAGCGAAAAGGCGCTGCTCAAGCTGGCCGCCGCGCTGGAGCGATCGAGCGAGCACCCGCTGGCGGAGGCGATTATGGCCGAGTGCGAAGCGCGCGGAATTGTCGCGCGCATGGTCGAGGACTTTGCCGCCGTGCCCGGACGAGGCGTTACGGCACGCGAGGGGCAGAATGTCATCGCAGCCGGCAACGTGCGCCTGATGGACGAGTTGGGCGTTACCGTGCCCGCGGGTCTTGCCGAGCAATATGCCGCCGAAGGCAAGACGCCGCTGTTCTTTGCCAAGAACGGCGAGCTTGTCGGCACCATCGCCGTGGCTGACGAGGTCAAAGAAACGAGTGCCGAGGCCATCGCCGCGCTCCGCAAGCTCGGCGTCGACGTGCGCATGCTCACCGGCGACAACTGCGTCACCGCCGAAGCAATCGCCCGCCGCGTGGGCCTCGACCGTGCGCAGGTCATCGCCGACGTCCTCCCCGCCGACAAGGAACGCCATGTGCGCGAACTGCAGGATGCGGGCGGCAAGGTCGCCATGGTGGGCGACGGCATCAATGACTCCCCCGCCCTGGCGCGCGCCGACGTGGGCCTTGCGATCGGCACCGGCGCCGACATCGCCAAGGAGGGCGCCGACGTGGTGCTCATGCGCAGCGATCTCATGGACGTCGCCCGCGCCATCGAGCTGTCACGCGCCACGATCCGCAACATCAAGCAGGACCTGTTCTGGGCGCTGTTCTACAACGGCATCGGCATTCCGCTCGCCGCGGGCGTGTTCTTCCCCCTCACCGGCTGGCAGCTCTCGCCGATGTTCGGCGCCGCGGCCATGAGCCTTTCGAGCGTGTGCGTCGTGACCAACGCGCTGCGTCTGCGACACTTTAAGCCCATAGTGGCAAAATAGGTTCACAATTACGTCCATTTAGAACGGGTTTTCCAGGTGCCCGAGATTGACCTGAAAGAGGAGCGACGCGTACTTTGGTACGCGAGCGACGGCTTGAAGGTCAAGGTCGGGCACCTGGGAAAGCCGACACAACAGAGAGGAATACCCATGCGATACACAATCAAGACTTCCGGCCTCATGTGCGGCCACTGCGACGCCACCGTCGAGACGGCGTTGCTCAACGTGGCCGGCGTGACCGACGCCGACGCCGATCACGAGACCCAGACCGTCCAGGTGGAGTGCGCCGACACCGTGACCGCCGAGCAGCTCGCCGCCGCCGTCGAGGGCGCCGGCGAGAAGTTCCACGCCCTGTCCGTAACCGCCGCGTAACGACCCACGCGCACCCCGACCAGAAACGAGGACCCGCCATGATGGCAGACCATAAATCGGTGACCCGCATGCTCAAGACGGCACGCGGTCAGATCGACGGCATCCTGCGGATGGTCGAGGAGGACCGCTACTGCGTTGATATTTCCACGCAGCTCATGGCAACGCAGGCGCTCATTGCGCGCATCAACGCCGACGTGCTCAAGGCGCATATCGAGGGCTGCGTGACTTCGGCAATCGAATCGGGCGACGAAGACCTCAAAGCCGCCAAGCTCGCCGAGATCGAACGCGTCGTCGACAAGCTCTCCAAGTAATTGGGGCATTGGGGACGGACTGCTTTGCACCTTCTTGGTGCATCGGGGACAGGTATGTTTGCACCACATTGGTGCAGATTGACCTGTCCCCCTTGCTCTAAATCGGGTATAAAGGCGTGCAGCATATCGAACGAAAGGCAATTTGCATGAATGACTTTATGAAGGGCCGCAATGGCGCCGATGAGCTCACCATCGTGATGGGCTTTGCCGGCATTGTCATCGCGATGATCGGATCGATAGCCCACATCCAGTGGCTCAGCTGGATTGCCATCGCCGTAATCGTGATTGGCGTGCTGCGCGGCCTGTCCAAAAACATCGATGCACGTCGCAAGGAAAACGCGGCCTTTGTCGCCGCGACCGCGAACGTCCCCGGCTTGGGCAAGTTCGTCGCCAGCTTGGGCGGTGGAACTGCAGCGACCGGCACCTCGCGCGCAGCTGGAACGAGCAAGGAAAACTTTGAGCGTGCCAAGCGCACGGCCAAGAAGATGTGGAAGGGCCGCAAAACTACGGCATACCTCAAGTGCCCCAACTGCGGCCAGATGCTCTCCGTCCCCAAGGGCAAGGGCAAGATCCGCGTCACCTGCCCCAAGTGCCACGCCAAGATGGAAACTCGCTCTTAGCGCCCGCACGCGGGACAAATTAATCAGGTTTGTTTGTCCCAAATCTTAAGTATTTGTTCAATAAAAAAAGCCGAGGCCTCGTGTTGAGACCTCGGCTTTTTGTATGCGGCAACGGAGCTGCACCTTTGTCACATCTACGCCACACCGTCGCGGGCCAGCTCCTCAGCCAGCGCTTCGGCCGGCATGGCCATAATCGCGTCGAGCTCGGCGTCCACCTCGGGAATACGCTTCACCTTGAGCTTGCGTACCAGATCACCGCGACACATCACATGTATCGGCTCACGCAGAGCGCACAGGTCATCGAGCGGATTCTTGCGCGTCACCAGGATATCGGCGGCCTTGCCGCACTCGATCGTACCGGTCTCGCCGCCCAGCCCCAGGAGCTCGGCATTGACCTGCGTGGCCGTATGCAGCGCAAACGCATTGCTCACGCCCACGTACTTGGCAAAATAGGCCACCTCGCGCCACATGTCGTACTGTGTCACGAACGGGCAGCTTGAGTCCGTGCCCAGGCCCACCTTAACGCCGGCATCCAGCGCCGCACGAGCACTCTCGATAATGCCCGAGCACACGATGTCGCCGTTCTTCTTTTGCGTGTCAGTCGAATGAGTCTTTTCCGGGTCGAGCAACACAAACGGCAGCGCCGGGCTGATAGTGCAGGTAACGCTGGGCGCACGATCCTCAAGCTGCGTACCCGCGGCGCCGCGGTACAGCTCCAAGATCTCGGGAGTCATCGGGGCACCGTGCTCGATCGTATCGACGCCGGCCTCAAGCGCGGCCTTCACGCCCTCGGTGCTCTCGACATGAGCCATAACCGGCAGGCCCACCTCGTGCGCCGCCTTGCACGCCGCCGCGGCAACCTCCACCGGCATACGCAGCACGCCCGGCTCGCCCACCTCGGTCGCATCGAACACACCGCCCGTTACGAACAGCTTAATGACGTCGGCGCCGCGCGCATACAGGTCTCGCACTTGCTCGGCTGCCTCGACGGGGCTGTTGGCCACCTGGGCGAACAAGCCCGCGCCATGGCCGCCCGGCACCGTGATGCCCGTTCCCGGCGCTACCAGGCGCGGACCCTGATACTTGCCGGCGTCGATAGCGTCGCGCACGGCAATGTCGGCAAACAACGGGTCGCCCGCGCCGCGCACCGTGGTCACGCCGCTTGCCAGCTGCTGCTGGGCACTGCCCTTAAGAATATGGCGCACGAGGGCGCGCCCCACGGGATTATCGAGCTTCTTCATCAGCGCGCCCGCATCGCCCGCCGAAACCGGCTTGCCCGAGCCGCACAGGTGCACGTGCATATTGATGAGACCGGGCATGAGATACGCACCACCCAGGTCGATAACCTCGGCACCCGCGGGCGCCTGCGCCACAGCACTCAGCCCCATCCACGTGATGACACCGCGCTCAACGGCCACGGCCATATCGGGCTGCGGCTCCATATGTTTCGAACCATCCAGAATGGTCGCATTGATAAACAACGTGGAACGATCGGCAGATGCCATATCGAGCTCCTCCCTCACGATTAACTTGAACATTTGTCCATTATCACCTAGTCCCGCCGGATTGCTGCAGACGCATCGGTTAACGGAAGGAAGAGGGGATGTGGGGAGACGGAACACGTTGCAGTCCCACCCCAGCGACACCAGGGAAATGTCTCGATCTGTAACAGGTACAGGGTTATTAGGCCTCTTGATGTTACAGATCGAGACATTCGGTCGACGTTTCACCGGCTTGTCTCGATCTGTAACAATTACGAGCTCAAACAGCCTCTAAACGTTACAGATCGAGACAAGACCTCTCAGCGCCCATACCACTGGCATCTCCACTCCTCAGCCAATTCAACCTGCCGAGGAATACCCGCCAGCCTCATTTTCTCGACTAGCTTCCCCGGGCCTTTGAGTTCGTTAAACGTAAACCGAAGCACCTTATGCCCGAGCATTGTCAGATGAGATTCCCGCTGACGCTCTGCCACGAATGGGTCAACCGACTCCCGACCCTCGCCGCTCTGCAAGGTGTACTTCCCCTTTCCGTCGAGCTCGCCGATGACACACGTCCCGTCCTCGAGCCGCCAAAAATAGTCGACGCGAAACACCTGGCTCGGATCGAGCGGGTCGCGAAACTCCACCTGCAGCTCCGGAACCGGAAAACCGTACGCAATAAAGAATGCTCGGAACCGAGACTCGCCGCCGTTTTCAGACAGCCCGTCCGCATACGACGCAATCACCTGTGCCCTGCGATACCCTCGCCTGCCCTCGCAATCGGCGCGGAGGCGCTCGCACAAATCCCCACGTGATACGCTTTTTGCCCGCAGTGCAGAATCGGCAATCGCCAACCCGTAGGAGAACGGCGCGCGCAGTAGGCAATCCTCCACCGTGCGCCAAAACGACGTCACCCGCACGCCATCAACATGCTCGAGTGCGCCCGCCATCTGCGGACGCAACAACCTGCACCCGCCGCTCAACGTCACCGAACAACCCGTCTTAACAAGAAAACGCGACCCAAGCAGATCATTCGGCACCTCCAGACCCCACAAAAGCGCCGCGTCATAGCCCCAAAACGCCCAATCGGGATGAAACTCTGCAAGCCCTTTGATGGTACGCAGCGTTCGCTCCGCCGGCGTCAGTACACCCCAATCATGTTGAAAGCAGAACAAATACGGCTCGGGTTCCGCGATATCGTCGGTTCCAACATGACGCCGCAGCCACATGAGCTCGGCATTGTCATGCGTTGCGAGCAGCGCACCTTGCTCGGTCGCCTCCGTGAGTCGCGCGAGCATCCTATTCCGCGCCAACGTGTTGCGAGTCGTATGTTTGTGTTTGAGAACGGTATTAGACACTTTCATCACCACCACATCGGACAAATGGACCATCGTCACCGTTGCCTCCGCTGACAAATGTCTTGATCTGTAACAGGAAGACCGATTTTTGGCCTGTAGATGTTACAGATTGAGACATTCCCCCAGCCAGGTGCCAAACGTCTCAATCTGTAACAGTTAGACGTTCTCCAGGCCCCTAAACGTTACAGATTTAGACAAACCAGCGGCGCCCAAGCATTCGTCTCGTTCTGTAACAGGTAGACCGGTTTTTTGCCCCCAAACGTTACAGATCGAGACAAAAAGGCAGAAGGCAAGGCAGGCGACAACTACCCATCCCCTACTCCCACTCCTGCTCGTAGATGTTGAGCGACTTTACGTACTGCCCCTGGGCGCCCATGATGTCGCGGACCAGACGCAAGAAGAAGCTGATGCACGAGGTGTCAAAGCCGTCCTGCAGGTCCTCCGGATGCACCGCACCCGGCCCATCGACCGCCGTATCGCTCAGCCGCGCGATGTCATACAGGTAGAGCTGTCCCGCCGTAAGCCAGACATCGTCGACGCAGGCGAGGCGCACCGCAATCGCGCCGTCACTCCAGTGCTCCTTCTGCACGATATGCGGATCGTAGACATCAAAGCGATGATCGGTGCGCGTGTCCTTCAGCACGACCATGCCGGACGCAGGATTCTTGTCCAAAATGCCAAAGCGCGAGAAATACTGCGTGTCGCGTACCTGCTCGAGCCGCTTGAGCGAGGCAGGCGAAAGCGATGCCGGCGGCTCGTCAACATATAGCTCGAGCAGCGTTTTGCCATGGCGATAGGGGCGCTCAAACAGCAGCCAATCGGTAAACGCCATGTTGTAGGCCATGATTTCGTTTTGCGAAGGCTCGGTGCAATAGTTGAGCCACGGGTCGACAATGATCTCGAACTGTTCGCGCGCCGGCTCCAGGAATTGAAACTTCCGCAGCATCCAAAAATGGGCCATGTCGGCAATATCGTTGCCGACGGCTTCAGCCAGCTCTGCTCGGTCTAAAGCGTGGTCAGTCATGGCATCCTCCTCAAGCTGATGGACCTCAATTTGAGCTTACGAGGAGGATGGGCAGCCACGACCAGCACGGGCAAAATAGGCCTCCGACTGCAAACCAGATGCTGACCAAACACCTGACGAAAAGCTTGACCGAAAATGCGCGCCGCGACAAAACCGCAGGTAAACATAGACGGCCGACCCACCCTTTTGAGCCAGATGCCCGCAGCCACCACAGAAACAACAGGTGACCACAGCCCAAGAAGTCGACAAATGAACACCCGTACGTCGACAAACGAGCAAACTGCTCGCAAATCCGCAAGGAGTGTCCCCGAATGCCGACAGAAAAGGAACGTCCCTAACTGTCGGCACTTAGGGACGTTCCTTTTGTGCCAGCAGTTAGGGACAGCCCTTGCCGATTCGATTGTTGAATATCTCCGTGACTACTTTACAGTTCCAGCGCGTCGGCGACTTCGGCAGCGCAGGCCAGGGCGTCGGCCATGGCACTCACCACGAGCGAGCTGCCGTTGCGGGCATCACCCGCCACATACACCGGCGCGGCATCCGCGGCGACACCCTCCGTGCGAGCCGCGAGATGCGAGCCCTCGGCAGCCATCACCGGCAGCGGACGACCAGCGGTGGCAACAGGCACGCTCACCGCATTGAACACACCGTGCTCCGGGCCCGTAAAACCGCAGGCGATGAGCACCAGCTGCGCCGGCACCTCGTGCTCGGAACCAGCGATGCGCTCGGGCTTTCCCGCCGACCAGTCCAGATCGACCACGCGCAGACCCGCAGCCGCACCCTTCTTGTCCAGCAGCACCTCGAGCGTATCCACGCCCCAGGCACGCATCTCGCCACCCATCGCAGCGATAGCCTCCTGCTGGCCGTAGTCGGTCTTCTTCACGTTGGGCCACTGCGGCCAGGGGTTGCTCGCCGCGCGCTTATCGGGCGCAGCCGGCAAGAACTCAAACTGGCGCACGCTGCGCGCGCCTTGGCGCACGGCGGTACCCACGCAGTCGTTTCCGGTATCGCCACCGCCAATGACCACGACGTCAAGGCCGCGCGCGTCAATAGCAGGCTCACCGCCATCGAGCACCGAGACGGTCGAAGCCGTCAGGTAGTCCACGGCATACACCACGCCCGGGGCATCAATGTTCGCAGCCGAAAGCCCACGCGGAGCACGGGCGCCGGCAGCCACCACGACGGCGTCAAAGTCGTCGAGCCTGGCGGTAACCTTGGGATCGCTCACGTCGGCGCCCAGCTCGAACACAATACCCAGCTCGCGCATGAGCGCCACGCGACGCTCGACCACAGACTTCTCGAGCTTCATGTTGGGAATGCCGTACATGAGCAGACCGCCCGGGCGGTCGTCGCGCTCAAACACCGTCACGCGGGCGCCACGACGCGCAAGCTCCCATGCCGCCACCAGGCCAGCAGGACCGGAGCCCACCACGGCGACCGTGGGCGCATCCTCCCCTGCCGGCTCAAAGCGGCGCGGGCCGCCGTTTGCCCATTCATGGTCGCTGATCGCACGCTCGTTATCGTGAATCGTCGTGGGTTGGCCGTCGACCGAGCCCAGGTTGCACGCGGCCTCGCACAGCGCCGGGCACACGCGGCTCGTAAACTCAGGCATGGGCGAGGTGAGCGACAGGCGCTCGGCAGCCTCATCCCAGCGACCGCGGTACACTAGCTCGTTCCACTCGGGAATCAAGTTGTGCAGCGGGCAGCCGCTCGGGCGCGCCTTGCCAAAGCTCGCGCCCATCTGACAAAACGCCACGCCGCACATCATGCAGCGGCTCGCCTGGGCGCGACGTGCGTCGTCATCGAGCTCCACATACAGGGGATCAAAATCATGGCTGCGCTCCTCCACGGGGCGAAGCTCGTGGGTCACGCGATCGATATCAAGAAAAGCACCGGGCTTACCCATGGCACTTACGCCTCCTTCTTGGTCGAAGCAACAGAGCTGGCGGCGGCGGGCACAGCACCAGCGACACCACCCGCCACATCGAAGCGAGCGACATCCGCGGCACTCGCACGACCGGTCACAATGTCAAACGCCAGCTCCTCGGCCTGCGCATGCGTCTTGCCGACGGCCTCGGCGGCGGCGACAATCGCCAGCACACGCTCGTACTCGGTCGGAATGACCTTCACAAAGTGCTTGCTCATCGTCTCAAAGCTGTAGAGCAGCTTGATGCCGCGCGGGCTCTGCGTCGCGTCCACGTGCTCCTGGATGAGCTCGCGAATCTGCGCCAGCTCACCGGCCGTCGGGGCCTTGAGCTCAACGCTCTCGTGGTTCACGCGGGCATCGAGCGTGCCGTACTGGTCAAAAACGTAGGCCACGCCACCCGTCATGCCGGCAGCGAAGTTCTGCCCGACCTCGCCCAGGATGAGCGCCAGGCCACCCGTCATGTACTCGCAACCGTGGTTGCCGCAACCCTCGACCACCACGGTGGCACCGGAGTTGCGTACGCCAAAGCGCTGGCCGGCCAGGCCGTTAATGAAGCCGCGGCCACTCGTAGCGCCAAAGAACGCAACGTTGCCCACGATGATGTTCTCGTCGAACTTGTAGGTCGCATGCGGGTTGGGGCGCACCGACACCTCGCCGCCCGAAAGGCCCTTGCCAAAGTAGTCGTTGGCGTCGCCGCACACGTTGAGCGTAATGCCGCGCGGCAGAAAGGCGCCAAAGCTCTGACCGGCCGATCCATCGCAATCGATGGTGATGGAGCCGGCGGGCAGGCCCTCGGGATGCGCCTTGGTCACCGCGTTACCCAGGATGGTGCCCACGCAGCGGTTGACGTTGGCGATATCGGCGCGGAAGCGAATCGGGCGCAGGTGCGCGCGAGCGTCGGCCGTGTAAGGCACAAACAGCGTGGAGTCGAGCGTCTTGTCGAGCTCGCTGTCCGCAGCCATCTGGGGCAGGAAGTGACGGCCGTCGGCACCCGGGATGTGGGCACCGAACTCGCAGGTCGCGCTTGCCAGCACAGGCGACAGATCCAGCAGGTTAGCTTTGCGATTGCCCGGGACCTCGATCTGGCGCAAGCACTCGGGATGGCCGACCATCTCGTCGACGGTGCGGAAGCCCAGGCTCGCCATGACCTCGCGCAGCTGCTCGGCAACAAAGAGCATAAAGTGCTCGACGTGCTCGGGCTTGCCGCGGAAGCCGCGACGCAGGCGGCAGTTTTGCGTGGCGATGCCGGCGGGGCAGGTATCCTGCTGGCAGTCGCGCTGCATGAGGCAGCCCATCGAGATGAGCGGCATGGTCGCAAAACCAAACTCCTCGGCGCCCAGCAGGCAGGCAACGGCGACATCGGTACCGTCCATGAGCTTGCCGTCGGCCTCGAGCACCACGCGTGAGCGCAGGCCGTTTTGCAGCAGCGTCTGCTGGGCCTCGGCAAGGCCAAGCTCCAGCGGCAGACCGGCGTGCCAGATAGAGTCGCGCGCAGCGGCACCCGAGCCGCCGTTGTGGCCGCTGATCAAGATCTTGTCGGCAGCACCCTTGGCCACACCGGTGGCGATGGTGCCGACGCCCGCCTCACTGACCAGCTTGACCGACACGCGCGCGCCGGGGTTGGCGTTCTTAAGGTCGAAGATGAGCTCGGCCAGGTCCTCGATAGAGTAGATGTCGTGGTGCGGCGGAGGCGAGATCAGGCCGATGCCGGGCGTGGACTGACGGACCTCGGCAATCCAAGGGTAGACCTTCTTGCCGGGCAGGTGGCCGCCCTCGCCGGGCTTGGCGCCCTGGGCCATCTTAATCTGAATCTCGAAGGCGCTGCAAAGATAGCGGCTCGTCACGCCAAAGCGCGCGCTTGCCACCTGCTTGATCGCGGAGTTCCTGGAGTCACCGTTAGCCAGCGGGGTCTCGCGACGCGGGTCCTCGCCGCCCTCGCCCGAGTTGGAGCGTCCGTGCAGGCGATTCATGGCGATGGCCATGCACTCGTGCGCCTCTTTGCTGATGGAGCCATACGACATGGCGCCGGTGTTAAAGCGACGGACGATGTTGAGCGCGGGCTCCACCTCGTCGAGCGAAACCGGCGTGCGGCCGCTGGCATTAAAGTCGAGCAAGTCGCGCAGGCGCACGGCGCGGCCGGCGCGGTGCAGGCGGGCGCTGTACTCCTTAAAGGTGTCGTAGCTGTCCTCGCGGCAGGCAGTCTGCAGCAGGTAGACGGTCTGAGGGTCGATCAGGTGATCCTCGCCGCCGAGCGGGCGCCACTTGGTCAGGCCCAGCGTGGGCAGCTGATCGGGAGCCGGGCTCTTAAGGATGGCGAGCGCGGCGTCGTAGCGCTCGTTTTGCTCGCGCTCGACGTCCTCGACACCCATACCGCCCACACGGCTCACCGTGCCGGCGAAGTACGCGTTGATGAACTCCGGCGTAAAGCCCACAGCCTCGAAGATCTGCGCCGAATGGTAGCTCTGCACCGTGGAGATGCCCATCTTGGACATGATGGAAACGATGCCGGCGCTCGCAGCCTTGTTGTAGTTGGCGATGCCCTGCTCGGCCGTCACGTCCAGGTCGCCGCATGCCGCCAGATCGCGGATGCGCGCATGTGCGTTGTACGGATAGATGCCGCTCGCGGAGTAGCCCACCAGCGCCGCAAAGTCGTGCGGAGACACGGCGTCGCCGCACTCCACCACGATATCGGCAAAGGTACGCACGCCGGCACGGATCAGGTGGTTGTGCACGCAGCCCACGGCAAGCAGCGACGGCACGGGCACCTCGCCCGCTCCGGCGCGATCGCTCAGCACCACAATGTTCACGCCGTCGCGGACCGCAGCCTCAACGTCCTCGGCAAGCTGTTTGAGCGCAGCCTGCAGCGCGCCCTCGCCGGCATCGCGGCGGTAGACGGCACGGAAACGGCGGGTCTTAAAGCCCACGCGGTCGATGGCACAGATATGTTCGAACTCTTCCTCGTTGAGCAACGGGCGCTCCAAGCGCACCAGCTGACAGGCCGTGCGGGAATCCTCGAGCAGGTTGCCGTGGTTGCCCAGGTAGAGCGTGGTCGAAGTCACCATATGCTCGCGCAGGGCATCGATCGGAGGATTCGTGACCTGAGCGAACAGCTGATAGAAGTAGTCAAAGAACGAACGCGTCTTCTTGGACAGGCAGGCCAGCGGCGCGTCGATGCCCATCGAAGCGAGCGGGGCCTTGCCCTGCTGGGCCATGGGGCGCACGACCTCGTCGACGTCATCCCAGTGGTAGCCGAGCTTGGCCATACGCACGGCGGCGGGCACCTCGGCATCCTCGGCGGGCGCGGGCGCGGCGGGCTTGTCGAGCGCGTCGACGGTCAGCGTCTCCTCGGCAATCCAATCACGGTAGGGCTTTTCCTTGGCGTAACGGGCGCGAAGCTCGTCGTTGTAGATGACGCGGCCGCGGGCAAAGTCGACCTCGAGCATCTGGCCCGGTCCCAGGCAGCCGCTCGTCAGGATGTTCTCGGGGCGCACCTCGATGGTGCCCACCTCGCTTGCCAGCATAAAGCGACCATCGCGCGTCACGTAGTAGCGGGCGGGGCGCAGGCCGTTGCGGTCGAGGGCGGCACCCAGCGTGCGGCCATCGGTAAAGGCGATGGCGGCCGGGCCGTCCCAAGGCTCCATGAGCATGGACTGGTAAGCGTCGTAGGCGCGGCGCTCCTCACTCAGGCTATCGTTGTGGTCCCACGGCTCGGGCAGCAACATGGACGCGGCACGTGTGAGCGGGCGACCGTTCATGACCAAGAATTCGAGCACGTTGTCCAAAATCGCGGAGTCGGAACCCTCGCGGTTGATGATGGGCATCACGCGCTCAAGATCGTGCTGCAGCACGGGGCTGTACAGGTTGGGTTCGCGGGCGCGAATCCAGTTGACGTTGCCCTTGAGGGTATTGATCTCGCCGTTGTGAATGATAAAGCGGTTGGGGTGCGCACGCTCCCAGCTGGGCGTGGTGTTGGTGGAGTAGCGCGAGTGGACGAGCGCCACGGCCGTTTTGACGGCGGCGTCGTTGAGGTCGATGAAGAAGCGGCGCATCTGCGTGGCGACGAGCATGCCCTTGTACACGATAGTGCGCGAGCTCATGGAGCAGACGTAGAAGATCTTGTCGCGCAGGGCAAACTCGGCATCGGCCTTCTTCTCGATAGTGCGACGGCACACGTACAGGCGGCGCTCGAAGGCGTCACCCGCCGGCGTATCGTCGGGGCGGCCCAGAAAGGCTTGCAGAATGGTGGGCATGCAGGCGCGTGCCGTCTCGCCCAGGTCGTGCGGGTCGACGGGCACCTCGCGCCAAAAGAGCAGCGGCACGCCGGCCTCGGCGCAGCCCTCCTCAAACACGCGACGGGCATCCTCTACGCCCTTGTCGTCCTGCGGGAAGAACAGCATGGCCACGCCATAGTCGCCCTCTGCCGGCAGAATCTGGCCGCACTTTTGGGCCTCTTTACGGAAAAAGTGATGCGGAACCTGGAACAGGATGCCAGCGCCGTCGCCGGTGTTCTTCTCGAGTCCCGTACCGCCGCGGTGCTCCAAGTTGACCAGAATGGACAGTGCGTCGTCCAGAATCTGGTGATGACGCTCACCGTTGATATCGGCAAGCGCGCCGATGCCACATGCATCGTGGTCGAATTCGGGGCGATAAAGGCCCTGCTGCTGAGCGGAATCTGCCTGCATCGCGATCCTCCCCTAGATATTAGACAGTCAGTTGAATAGGCATACTAGGAGCATCGCCGGCCCGTTGTGTTTCCCGCCCGTTTCGAAACAATCGCGTAACGCACGCCGGCCATCAACGTCTTGCTATCAAACGTGTACATCAGCCCCCAAACATGTCGAAATTTGACATCTTTGGAGGCTGACGTACACGTTTTAGTGCAGGGACAGCCGGCACATATGCATCCAACCCCTTTGAATTATTCTGGAAACGAGGGCCACGCAGACTTTTGCATGATGCGCCTGGACACCGCCGACCTCAAGGGCGGCAACAAGGCGCCCAAGTTCGGCCTGTAAACTCACCGCTTCAAACATCTCAATCTGTAACAGGAGGAACCGATTTTGGCGCCTAGATGTTACAGATTGAGATTTTCTGCGGGACGGTTTTGGTTTGTCTCGATCTGTAACACGAAGGGCCGGTTTTGGCGGCAAACTGTTACAGATCGAGACATTCCATAGGACCATTTCTTCCTGTCTCGATCTGTAACACCTAGGCCCAATTTCCATCCCTAGTTGTTACAGATCGAAACATTTCGGCAAACCCCTTTCACCATCCTATTCAAATACAACAATTTTGTTAGTCTTGGTTAACTTTTAAGCTTAAAACGGGTATCCTTTGCGGCGTCAAGCAAACGGCACGCAGGAGCGCACCATGCTCAACCATCTCAAACATCACTTTGGCTCCCGACGCACCGGTGGTCACGGAGGCCTAGACATTGCGCGGCATATCGGCCCCGGGCTGCTCGTGACCGTCGGCTTTATCGACCCGGGCAACTGGGCCTCCAATATGGCCGCGGGCTCGCAGTTTGGCTACGCGCTGCTGTGGATCGTCACGCTGTCCACGATTATGCTCATCGTGCTGCAGCACAACGCGGCGCACCTGGGTATCGCCACGGGCGCCTGCCTTGCCGAGGCCACGACACGTTACCTCCCCCGCTTCGTCGGGCGCACGGTGCTCGCCAGTGCCTATCTCGCGACCATCGCCACCGCCATGGCCGAGGTCCTGGGCGGCGCGATTGCCCTTCAAATGCTCTTTGGGCTGCCCGTGCGCGCGGGCTGCGTCATCGTGGCGGCAGTATCGATGGCGATGCTCATGACGAACTCCTACAAGCATGCCGAACGCTGGATCATCGCCTTCGTAGGCGTGGTAGGACTCTCGTTTTTGGCCGAGCTTGCACTAGTCAAGGTCGACTGGCCGCAAGCCGCCGCAAGCTGGATCACGCCTAGTATGCCCACCGGCTCTGCCGCGATTATCGTGAGCGTCCTGGGTGCGGTCGTTATGCCCCACAACCTCTTCCTGCACTCCGAGGTCATCCAATCCATGCACTTCGAAGGCCAAGGCGAGCAGGTTATCGAAGAACGTCTGCGCTACGAGCTCTTCGACACGCTCTTTTCGATGGGCGTGGGCTGGGCAATCAACTCGGCCATGGTCATCCTGGCCGCAACGACCTTCTTTGCGCACGGCATTGTCGTAGACGACCTCGCCGTCGCAGCGGCCACGCTCTCCCCCATTCTGGGCCCGGCAAGCTCGACCATCTTTGCCGTGGCGCTGCTGTTTGCGGGCCTCTCGAGTAGCGTGACGGCGGGCATGGCGGCGGGCACCATCACCGCGGGCATGTTCGACGAGGAATACGACATCCACGACCGACATTCCTCGATCGGGGTGGCGGCCTGTTTCGTCGGCGCAGTGACGGCGTGCCTGGTCGTCCCAAATCCTTTTGAAGGTCTCATCTGGAGTCAGGCACTGCTGTCGCTTCAACTGCCGATTACGGTCTTTGTGCTCATACGGCTCACCAGTTCACCCCGCGTCATGGGCAAATACGCCAATTCGCGCCCGCTCAACGCGCTGCTCGTAGGGATTGGTGCCATCGTGACGATTCTCGATGTCGTGTTGTTGACAGGGATGTAATGGGACGGGCACCTACCCAGGCAAACGTCTCGATCTGTAACATCTAGACCCGCTTTTGATGTCTAGATGTTACAGATCGAGATCATTCCGAGGGACAGCTCCGTTTGTCTCAATCTGTAACAGATAGAGGGGTTTTACGTGTCTAGATGTTACACGTTGAGATCTTCTGCCGGACGGTTTTGGTTTGTCTCGATATGTAACAGGAAGACCCGTTTTGAGCCGTTAGACGTTACAGATTAAGACAAAAGGTCGGCCGGACTCACAACAGACAGGATCGGCCAACAACAACCGTGATCCCTTGGGGGCGGAGGAAAAGGGCCCCGGCCGGGATATCCGACCGGGGCCCTTGGACAGAGCTATGTGTTGCTACAAGCCGTGTGCCTGCGAGTTACTCCTCGACGAGCTCAAACTGATCGGGACCAACGCCGCACACCGGGCACACGTAATCCTCGGGCAGCTCGGGCGTGTCGACCTCAACCTCGTAGCCACAAACGATGCACACGAACTTATACGTCTTCTTCTCCTCAGCCATGATGTTCTCCTCTCGAACGCGACTGGTGATGTACTTCGTCTATTAGTATAGATTCTCAATAATATAATGCAAGTATTTTTAAAACATTTCTAGCCTTGATACGAGGACGCCTTCGGAGGCGTCTTGCCCTTCAGGACCTTATGGTAGTAATCGTAGGTGAGCGGCGTCTCGTCGCTCAGGCGCTCGGCATCCTCGACCTCGCCGATAAACAGTAGATGCGTGCCCACATCCACAGTGTCGATCAAACGGCAGCTAAACAGGGCCGTCGCGTGCTCGGGCACATAGGGCATGCCCAGAGCCGTCTCGCGGGTCTCGTATTTGGCAAACTTGTCATAATCGCTGCTGGTGCGAAACCCAAAGTTACCGATGTAGAGCATGTCGGCGGTCTGATCGATCACGGTCAGCGCGAACGCTTTGGCCGATGCGATGACGCCCGAGGTGACGTTTTCCTTGTTAACGGCAACCGAAATGCGCGGCGGCATGGACGTCACCTGCACCGCCGTGTTGATGACGCAGCCGGCGCGCAGCCCGTCTGCAGCGGAGCTCACCACGTACAGGCCGCTCGGCATGGTAAAGAACGCAGTTTTGTCCATAACGATCACTCCCCTAACCCGGGTTGGAACCTCATGGATGTATGTACCCACAAAAAAGGCAGCGCCCATAACGGACGCCGCCTTTGAAACATATGTGTGAGAACAGTAAGAAAGATAAGACACCCGCAGTTGCGGTGAAATAGGGACTGAATAGCCCCTCAAACAGGCAAAACAGTCCGTATTCCACCGCAACTTATACAGAGCGCCTAGCGGTTGCGTTCCTTGAGGGCGCGGTCGATCTCGCGTTGGACATCACGCTTGGCCATGTCCTCGCGCTTGTCGTAGAGCTTCTTGCCGCGACCCAGGCCCAGCAGCAGTTTTACGCGACCGTCGGTATTAAAGTAGAGTTCCAACGGAACCAGCGCATAACCACGGTTGCGAAGTTTGCCGTCAAGAAAGTCGATCTCCTTGCGGTGCAGCAGCAGACGGCGCCGACGGTCGGGATCGCGATTCCACACGCCACCATGGCTATAAGGGTGGATATGCAGGCCGACGAGCCAGCACTCCCCGCCACGAATCAGTGCAAAGGTATCGGTAATCTGGCACGCGCGCTCGCGAATCGACTTGACCTCGGTACCGCTCAGCTCAATACCGCACTCAAATGTCTCATCGATAAAGTACTCGTGATGTGCCGAGCGATTCTTGGAAATGAGCTTGCGCTCGCGCTTACTGGGCATCGCCGGCCTCCTTGGCGCCATCGGCGTTTGAGCCCGCAGCCTCGCGCTTTGCCCTGCGCTCGGCATTAAGCTCGGCATCACTCTCGCGCACCAGCTTGATAATCGCCGCGCATGCCTCCTCGCCCACCAGGTCGCGGGCACGGACCGTCAGACGCGTAGCCTCCTGCTTGTCGCCGTCGCTTGCAGCATCGGTCGCGCACATGATCAGGCAGATGGCGATCTCGGCCGAAGGCGAGGTCGGCACGCCCTGCAGGGCGAGCTCACCCATCACATGGTCGTCACTCTCGTCCGCGGCATCCGGATAGGTGGTATGGATCTTGTTGAGCAGGCGCGTCGTATGCGCATCATTGGGCGCCAGGCGCAGCGCCAGACGCGCGCAGCCCACGGCAGCCGGAATGTTCTCGGTCTCGGGCTCCAAGAAGTACTGACCCAAGTTGGTGTAGGCGCGTGCGGCGCACTTACCGTCGCTCGCGCGCTCCAGCACCGAGAACGAGAGCGATGCCCACTCCTGCTTGTCCTCGAGCGCGCGGAACAGCTCGGCCAAGTCCAAGCGATAGTTGCAGTTCATGGGATCCCAACGCACAGCCTGCATCAGGGCATTCCGAGCACTCACATAATCCTGCTGGCGAATGTAGGCAAACGCCATGTCGGAGTACAGGCGGTCAAAGGGAACCTCGACCTGCACAAGCTCGCGCGGATCCTTCTCCACACGGCGATAGGCCAGGCGCTCAAACTTGCTGTCGAAGCTAAAGTACTGGCGCTTCTCCTCCGTCTTGCACTCAGCGTCGATATACTCCTCGGCGAGCTCCACCAGACGCTCAAGCAGCGGCGTCGCCGTAGCCAGGTCGCCCTGCGCCAGATAGTTCTCGGCATACGTGATGTCTTCCAAGCTGATAGGCAGGTCCATGACAACTCCTCGGTCCGGGCGGCAGACTCAACGCGCGCCTTAAATATCGGTCAATACACAAAACCCGGGTCTCTTACGAGGCCCGGGCGTTCAATTTTGGTAGCCCGTACCAGATTCGAACTGGTGATCTCCGCCTTGAGAGGGCGGCGTCCTAAACCGCTAGACGAACGGGCCATATGTAGCAAATGCAATGGCTGGGATGGAGGGAGTCGAACCCCCATTGACGGAACCAGAATCCGCTGTCCTGCCATTAGACGACATCCCAATGACTGCATCGCTGCGCTCGGCTGTGCCTTTGCGCAAGAAAGAAATATACGGGAAGTCCGGCCGTGACGCAAGCCCCAATTTTGACTTTTTTGAAATTCAATCAAATACGGCCAACACGTGAAGGACCTGTGAAGTCGACCGCTGCACACGAAGGGCAAAACGCCGCGAGCGGTAGCCGTCAACCGTTGGCAGATTTTACCGCGAAAACGATAGCACCAGGCAACACAATCGAAGTATCAATGATCACGTAGATATCGAGGCGCCATGGACGAAGAGCTTGATTACCTATGGGAGACCCTGGGCCTCGAGATCACTGCTGACCTTTGGCCCGAACGGGACAAAATCCATCCCACTCTGCGCCCCGCCATCACGGTGATGCAGGCAAAATACCGCCGTGCATCCTTTTTAATCATGCGGATGTCATGGCACGCGGGACTCCCCGACCTTAAGCGAATCCAGGCAAGCCTCGTCGAGCTGTCCGGTATGCCGACCGTCATATCCGAGGCGCACCTGGAGCAGCGCCAACGCGAGCGACTGCAACAGCAGCGGATCCCCTTTATCTGCCCCGGCGTTCAGGCATATCTGCCCTTTATGGACGAGGAGTACTGGAGCGGCAAGCCCAACAAGCACGTAAAGGTCTACGATCCGCACGAATGGGCGCAGTTGGAGGACTGACTGGGGCAAGCCTGCCGGCGGAAAGTGCGTCCCAGATTTCAAGCTCAAACTGGTCCCCACTTTCCCATCGAGCCCTCAACCGGAAACCGTATCCCGTAATCGAAGCTCAAAACGGGTCGCGCTTTCCGCAGCCGCTACAGCAACGCCTCGGCCCAAGCCGATTCCCTAAAGCCGGGAATCGCAAAGTCGTCGCCCACCAGCAGTGGGCGCTTAACCAGCATGCCGTCGGTCGCCAGCAGCTCGTAGCACTCCCGATCCGTCATGCCCGCATCCAGACGCGCCTTCAGGCCCAGCTCTCGATATTTCATGCCCGACGAATTAAAGAAGCGCCGCACCGGCAGCCCCGAACGAGCAATCCAGGTCGCAAGCTCATCGGCCGTGGGATTGTCCAAAACGATATCGCGGTCGATATACTCTACCCCGTGTTCGTCCAGCCATGCCTTGGCCTTCTTACAGGTCGAGCACTTGGGATATTCAACAAACAGTACGGTCATGGGAATCCTCCGAATATAGATCGGCCAACGCAGGCACACGCCACACGAGGCGCCTTCGCATGATGGGCCAATTGTAGCCCACGGGTCACACACTAAACGAACCGTACCCCGAATCCGCGTTTGATGAACGGCAGCAGCTCCATTGCCTCGGGCGTGATATGACCCGCAACGTTCATGCGCTCGTCACCGGGAAGATCGACCCGCGCAATCTCAAGCTCGCCTTCGTAGCGCCCATAGCCGCTATTGCTCACAGCGATCGACCCCGCCTTTCGAAACAGGCCGGCACCGGCATCCGTCGGCACGGAATCCGGCTTAAGCGTCGTACGCGACTCCTGAGACCTAAAGATGAGGGTGCTCGAATCGGGCCGGTCGTGATGAATCTGCCCACGTACATAGGCATAACCGGGCTCAAGCTCGCATTGCAAGTCCACGTATCCGGCGGAAACTTGAGCAAACTGCGCCCAGCCCGCATCGGAAAGATCGGGGTCGCCGACCAACACAATGTCGCAATCGGCGCCATGTGCAAGCTCAAGCATGTTGAGGGCAACCTTTGACGCGCGACCGCGCTGCGCCTCGACCGTCGGCAGTCCCTCGAATACCGGCCCGCGAACGTTAGCATCACCCGGCACAAAAGCCATGATTTCGAATCCAAGCGCCGCAAGACGAAGATTCACCCGAGCAATGTCCTCCAGAGCTAAACCGGTATAAGGCTTGGGGTAAAAATTGTGGCAGGCGGCAAAACGAGTCACATCGGCACCGGCCTCACGCCACGATGCGATTTCATCAGAACTCACCGTCGATGCATTGACCACAATGCGAAATACACCGGACAGCTCCGCGACCCGCTGGGCGCTAAAGCCATAGTCCAAACGAAGGTATTCCAACCCCAGATCGCGCAGGTCCTCGATGCGCTCAAGCCCGAGCAAATCGCACGTGCGAGGCCCCACATCGGCAATGAGCGCAATGCCGCGGGCGGAAAGCAGCGACAGCACATGACGGACCTTATCGGCATACGCCGCTCCCCCATCCTCGGGAATATGCAGCGAGGTGAACGCATAGCGCGCACCCGCCGCGGCACCACGCTCAATTGTCCGCTCAATATCCTGCAGAGGGCTGGAAAGATAAATCGAAATACCCGTTTTCACGCTTCAACACTCCTTTAAAAAAGGCCGGCGGAGCAGTTAGCCCCGCCGGCACAACCATAGCATCAAGAAATCTGCCGCGCGCCGCGAGCCCTGAGCAACACGGCTCGCGATATCAAACTACTCGCCAAAGAACTCGTCGATCTTCTGCTCGTCGACGCCAAAGAACCACGTCAGGACAAAGCCGGCGGCATAGGCAAGCAGCATAGCGGCAACGTAGCCGAGCTGCTGGCCAGGAACGACGATCAGCAGGCCAAACAGACCGGAAACGCCCTGAGAAACCGTGCCGATGTGAAGCAGCGCCGCGAGCGCGCCGCCAAATCCGGCACCCAGGCAGGCCGTCACAAACGGACGAACGAGCGGCAGCGTAACGGCATACATCAGAGGCTCGCCCACACCGAGGATTCCAACGGGAATGGACTCTGCAACGTACTTCTTGAGCTTGGCGTTCTTGGTCTTAAAGTACAGCGCCAAACCGGCACCGACCTGGCCGCCGCCAGCCATCATAAGGATGGGAAGCAGGTAATTGATACCCTTGGTAGCGCCGTCGGGATCGTTGAGCATAGCGTGGATCGGCGTGAGCGCCTGATGCAGGCCGACGGAAACCAGCGGCAAGAAGCCTGCCGACAGGATATAGCCACCCAGGACGCCCAGCTTCTCGAAGATAAAGGTCAAAACGCTAAAGATGGCAGTCGTCAGCCATGCGCCAACCGGCTGGATGACGAGCATCAGAGCAAAGGCGCCGATGATGAGCACCAGCAGCGGGGACAAGAACGTGTCGAGCGCGTTGGGCATAACCTTGCGAATCTGACGCTCCATCCAGGCAAAAAATGCGCCAGCGATAAGAGCCGCGATCATGCCGCCCGCTGCGGGGTTGTACTGCGCATTGGTGAGCGGCAGCAAGATGGCAGTGGCAGGATCGGCCGCGCCAGGCGCAAGCAGGGGCATGGCACTGTTGGCAATACACATCATGCCGGCGATGCCGCCCAGCGCAGCGGAGCCGCCAAACTCACGTGCCGCGTTATAGCCCACCAAGATGGGCAGATAGGCAAACAGGGCCCAGCCCATGGAGCGAATGCCCTGGTACCACCACTCGCCTGCAAGCGCGCCTGCCGTCGAGACGTTAATGACGTTGCAGATACCGTTGATGAGGCCAGCCGCAATGATGCCGGGAAGCAGGGCGACGAAGACATTGGAAATCTTCTTGAGGAAGGCCTGAACCGGCTTGGACTCGTACTTGGCCTTCTGCGCGGCCTTGTTTGTGGCCGCAGCGTCAACCACGCTCTCGTCAGCAACGCCTTTCGCAAGGCCGGTGAGCTTGGAGAACTCCTCGAGCACCTTATTCACCTTGCCCGGACCCAGCACGATCTGCATCGTGTCGTCCTCGACCAGGCCCATCACGCCGTCGAGTGCCTTAATGCCCTCCGTGTCGACGTTGCCCGCGTCTTTGACGGTCACGCGCAGGCGCGTCATGCACGCCGCGTTTGCGAGCACGTTGTCTTTACCGCCCAAAAGGTCCAGCAGCTTTTGAGCCAGCTCTTTGTTCGTCATAACTCCTCCTTGTATTGGGTATCTCGTCTGGATGTCATATCAGCTCACGCCGCGCACCTATTGGGCGTCGGCATTGCTCTTCTCATGGCCACTCACCGCAGCACGGACATGGCCTCTCGCTCGCTCAAGAGCTACCGCAGCCTGCTCGGCATCGCAGTCCAGCAGTACCGAGACAATAGCGGTTTTTACGTGGCCGCCGGCATCTGCAAGCGCCTGAATAGCGCACTCGCGCGTGCAGCCGGTCGCCTCCATCACGATGTTCTGGCCGCGCACCACCAACTTCTCGTTCGTCTGCTGCACATCGACCATCAGGTTTTGGTATACCTTGCCGATCTTGACCATGGCACCGGTCGAAATCATGTTGAGAATGAGCTTTTGAACCGTTCCCGCCTTGAGCCTCGTTGAGCCGGTCAGCACCTCGGGACCGGGCACGGGTTCAATGGCAAGATCTGCGCTCTCCCCGATCTTCGACCCTTGGTTGCAGGCAATTGCGATCGTCTTGCACCCAGTTGCCTTGGCGTACACAAGGCCGCCCACCACATAGGGAGTACGACCGCTTGCCGCCAGGCCAACGACAAGATCCTTGTCCGAGAGTCCACGCTCCCGCAGGTCGCTCGCGCCAAGCTCCTCGCTGTCTTCGGCACCTTCGACAGCCTTGATAAACGCCGTCTCGCCTCCGGCAATGAGCCCGACAATCAGATCGGGTGACACGCCAAACGTGGGCGGACACTCCGAAGCGTCGAGTACACCCAGACGACCGCTGGTGCCTGCGCCCATGTAAAAGACGCGCCCGCCGCGCTCGAGTGCCTCAGCAGCCCAGTCGATTGCTGTGGCAACCTGGGGCAACACCTTCGTGACCGACTGGACGGCACGAAGATCCTCATCATTCATCGTCGTGACGATTTGCAGCGATGTCAACGTATCGAGGTCCATAGACCTTTGATTACGCTGTTCGGTCGTGAATTTTGTTAAATCGAGCATTTCATTCACCTCATCTTTCCTGTTTCTCGATGTAGTTTTGCTTAATGACATGCGTCGCCCGTTCGTAGTCGCTGGCAACGTAAGCAGCGTACAGGGCATCGACAACCATAAGCTGGGCCATACGCGAAGCCATGGCACCGCTGCGGACCAAGGGCTCACTCGCAGCGACGCCGAGCACGGCATCGGCCATGGTGGCAAGCTTGGATGATCCATCTACTTTGGTCACGGCCACAACGGGACAGTTGTGACGTTGGGCCTCGACGGTGCAGTCCAGCACCTCTTGCGTCAAGCCCGAATAGCTAAAGGCGATTGCCATATCGCCCTCATGCATGTTCTTGGCACACAAGAGCTGATCATGCCAGTCGTCGTACAGATGGCACTCTTTGTCGACACGCATGAGCTTTTGCGCCAGATCGTGCGCGACCAAACGAGAGGCACCGATACCGAACAGATTGACCGCGCGTGCCCGCTTAAGATAGGCCGCACATCGCTCCAAGACGGTGTAATCGAGCGTTCGCGCCGTCGCTTCGATCGTGCGCACGTTGCTTTTCATCACCTTCCCCACGATGCGTTCGACGCTGTCATCCATGGAGATGTCCTCGAGGGCAACGTCTTTCTTGTCACCCAAGAGCGCCAGCTCGGCAATCAGTTCGCGCTGGAACTCCTTGTAGCCCGCAAAACCCAAGCGCTTGCAAAAGCGCAAAATGCTCGAGGGCGAGGAGAACGTGGCATCGGCAAGACCGCGGACGGACAGCCCGACCACCTCGTGCGGATGAGCGCTTACATATGCGATGACATTGCGTTCCGCCGGGCTCGCGCTGAGCTCACGCTCGCGAAGCCGCAAAAGCAATCCGTTTGCCATCTCAAACACCTCCGTTGAGAAGAATTAAAGACCAACGAACGATTCGTACCGGATACAAACAGCTTTTACGGTACATTGTGCCGCATCGTGGCGCACAAAGGGCGAGCGTTCTACCGCTCGCCCCTCAAATCCGACCGCTCGGAAATACGCGCGACACAAAATAATTCAACAAGGTCGCATGATCAGAAACGGGTTTGTTACCGGCTAGCGCCTCGCATGGGCGCCGATCGGCCGAGTCGCATAGCGCACCAACGCCGCTGCCAGCAATACCAACAGCATCGCGGTGACATAGCCCGCAGCATCGAATCCTAAGTCGATAACGTCGAAATGCCTGCCGGGAACAAAGATCTTATGTACCTGATCGCCAACGGAGCAGACGGCGCAAAAGAGCAACACGGGCACGCAACGGGAGCATACGCTCCACGGACGCCTGGAAAGGCAAACCACGACCACCGAGGCGAACAATCCGACGAAGAAAAACTCTACGGTATGGGCAACGCGACGGACGTTCGTGCCCACCCACATGCGAATGGAAGCAAATCGGCCAGACCGTACATTCGAGGCAGCCGAATCGGTGCCCCCGGCCATTCCGCTCTCCGTCTGAGCTTCACCCGTGGCATCGGCAGCCTGTACACCCGTAGCCTGACCCTCCACCACACGCGCGGTGGACTCGCTCAGCAACGACGTCTCCACCGCATTTTGCTCCGTCAGCACCCAGATGCCCGCCAGCGTTGCAGCGAACAGAACGATCGCGGTCCATCCGATTATTTGTTTTACGCGCGCCAAGGGCCTACCTCCTTTTTTGAATATCAGCGAGTGTAGCCCCAAATGGCATCGTCACCGTATCAAAATTTGAATCGCAACAGGAAGCGACAAAGCGACGCAAACCCCTACCCCGCCTCGCGCATCCAGCGATCGAACGTCCCCACGCACACGCCCAGGCACTTTGCTGCCTGGCTGCGGGTAATATCGCCTGCCTCATAGCTATCGCGCACCAGCTCAAACTGAGGAGGGCACGGCTTGCGAGGTCGACCGAAACGAACCCCTCGCGCCCGCGCCGCCGCAATCCCCTCCGCCTGGCGCCGATGGATATTCTCGCGCTCCACCTGCGCCACGTAGCTCAGCAGTTGCAGCACAATATCGGCAATCAGGGTGTTGGTCACATCCGGCGCGCCGCTGGCCCTGGCGCGCGTGTCAAGCAATGGCATGTCCAACACCACAATGGCAACCCCGAGCTCCTTGGTAATGCGTCGCCATTCCTCAAGAATCTCGGAGTAATTACGGCCAAGTCGGTCGATAGAAAGCACCACCAGCACGTCCCCGTCTCCCAGGACGTGCAGCAGCTCGCGATACCGCGGGCGGTCGAAGTCCTTGCCGCTCGCATGGTCGGCATAAATATTCGCCGAGCCCACGCCATAGGCGCCCAGCGCATCCAGCTGCCGGTTCAGATTCTGATCGCGCGAGCTCACCCGCGCATAACCGTACACCGTCGCCATCTCATCCCCGCTTTCTTGTAAACCTGCCAAAAAGGGACAGGTTTATTTTGGTAGGTTTTACCTCTCAAATAGCAGGTAAGCGGGCGGCCGAGCAGAGGCAAGATAGCCACGATTCAAATGCGGAGGGCGGTCCTGAAAGGCCGCCCTCCGCCCCCACACCATGAGTCGGAATTTGGCTAATGGATAAGCTTAAAGTCCAAGTGCCCACGCGTGGTATTGACGCGCGAGACCTCGATGATCACACGCTGCCCCAGTTCATAGCGGGTCCCCGTGTCGGCACCTGTGAGCGTGAGCGCGTCCTCGTCAAACTCGAACCACTCGTTGCCCAGGCTCTTGATCGAAACCAAGCCTTCGACCTGCGTCAGGTCCAAGCGTACGAACAGGCCCATACTGCTGACCCATGAGACCGTTCCGGCATAGCGCTCGCCCAGGCGATCCTCATAGTACTGGGCAATCTTGATCTTTTGCGTCGCATGGCTGGCGGCATCGGCCGCACGCTCCGCATCGCTGCACGCGCGGCAAATCTGCGGCAGAATGCGCGGCAGCGACTCGCGCCCCTTGCCGATCAGCCGCGGCGTACGGACCAAGGCGTCCTTGCCGCCGAGCCGCTCATAGGCCAACTGCAGTTTGAGCACGCGGTGCACCACCAGATCGGGGTAGCGACGGATGGGACTCGTAAAGTGACAGTAGCACGGCGCGGCGAGCGCAAAGTGGCCCTCGTTGCGCGGCTTGTACAGCGCACGCTGCATGCTGCGCAGAAGCAGCGTGTTGACGAGCGGTGCGTTTGCCGTACCGGCGGCAGCATCAACTGCAGCCTGCAGCTCATCGGGACTCCCCAGGGCAATACCGGCAGCACGGCGATCGTCGATGATGCCCAGCTGCGCCAGCGCAACGGCGGCACCGTGCAGGCTATCGGGGCTCGGATCCTCATGCACGCGATAGCAGGCCTCGATATCACGGTCTGCCAGCCACTCTGCAACGCACTCGTTGGCGAGCAGCATGGCTTCCTCGATAAGCGACGTGGCACACGAACGCTCGCGCGCCACAATCTGCACGGGTACTCCGTCCTCATCCAATAGAGCGCGAATCTCGGCCGTGTCAAAATCGACTGAGCCGCGGACGCGACGAATACGACGGCGAAGTTCGGCGAGTTCGTTGGCGGCGACAAGGAAATCGCCGAGGTCGACGTTGTAGCCGCGGGCGGCCTCCTCGCACGCAAGACCGCGCTCAAGCGCTTCCTCGCGCGAGGCCTCAGCAGCCGCGACATCCTCAGCGGCGCCTTCCAGCACCGAATACTCAACCGCGCCGGCACGCACCAGCAGCGCCTCGGCGCCGTCATAGTCCATACGCACACGCGAGCGAATCACGCTGGGGTACGGATCGTAATGCCGCACGCGACCCTGCGCATCGAGCTCAATGTCAACGGTAAACGCAAGACGGTCCTCGTCAGGGCGAAGCGAACACAGGTCACAGGACAGGCGTTCGGGCAGCATGGGAAGCACGCGATCGGCCAGATACACCGATGTCGTACGATGGCGAGCCTCAAGATCGATATGCCCATCCCAAGCCACATAGTGAGAAACGTCAGCGATATGCACACCCAGTCTGTAGCCACCCTCGGGCGTGCGCTCCAGCGAAATGGCATCGTCAAAGTCGCGCGCGTCGACCGGGTCGATCGTGATGACAAAGCGGTCGCGCAGATCGCGGCGGAGCGGGTCCTTAAGCGCCGCGGACACATCGAGCGAAAGCCCCTCGGCCTCGTCCAGCGCGGCCTCGGGATAGCTATCGGTATAGCCGTAACGCGCCATCACATATTGAACGCCCAAATCGGGCGCGTCATCTCCGCCAATGCGGCGTTCGATCGTCACGGTGCCCGATTCCAGGCGCGTCGGGTAGGTCAAAATGCGCGCGACAACGGCATCACCCGGGTGGACGCCCAGACGATCCGCCGAGGTATCCTCGGGCAGAATGAAGAAGTCGGCCTTCAGGCGCGAATCGAGCGGCTCGATCACACCGAGCGGACCAGCGGTCTGGTACGTACCCACCACGCTTATGGCTGCGCGCTCAACCACGCCTTCGATCACGGCGCGCCGCTCACCGTGCGGGCTGTTCTTAATGCTCACGGCAACGGTATCGCCATCCATGATCTCACGCTTACCGCGGCCCATGACCTTGTAGTCGCCGCTCTCGGTTATGACATAGGCGCCATGCTCATGGAGCTGCACGCGCCCGGTCAGGCTCGGACGGCGTTCGCTGCGCACCGGCCCACGCTTATTGCGGGCACCACGCTTATGCTTGTTATTGCGCCCCATGGCGCCTCCTTGCTATCGATTGCCGTCTACATCCCAAGAGTCTACCCAAATGATTCGCTTTCCTGCCGTCCCCTAGGGATCAAAAAACGGGCCGCCCCATAAGAGACGACCCGTTGGAAGGGATGAATTCCAGGCATGCCTACACGCGCAGGTAGCGGCGCATGGCGATGGCAGAACCAAAGAGACCGATAATCACGCCGACCAGAATCAGCGCAGCATAGGTCACCAGGTAGTACTGCATCGGCAGGGCAAACGACATCCAGCCGATGCTCTCCTGCAGACGCGGAATCATCAGATTGCGCAGCAGCTCCAGAACGCCGATGGAAAGCAGCGAGCCCAAAATGGCCTGCAGTACGCCCTCGGTGATAAACGGGCCGCGAATGAAGCCGTTGCTGGCGCCGACCAGACGCATAATCGCAATCTCACGACGACGCGCCGTGATGGACAGGCGAATCGTGTTGTTGATGAAGATGAATGCGATAAAGGTCAGAAGGCCAACGAGCACCACGGCGGCGATGCGGATGTAGTTGGTCACCTGGAACAGGCGGCTCACTTCCTCCTGGCCGTACAGCACGCTCGCGTTGACGTCGCCGTCATCCGCGATCTTCTGGAAGTCGGCGTTCTTCTTGAGCTTCTGGGCCGTGCTTTCGACCTTGGACGGATCGTCCATCTCAATTGCAAACGAAGCCGGCAGCGGGTTCTGGCCATCGAGCGCGCTCATGGTGGCGTCGGCGTTGCCCGACATCTTGCTCGTATACTCGGCCAGCGCGTCGTCCTTGTCCTTATAGGTCACGGACTTGACGTTATTCCACGTCTTAAGCTCGGCCTCAAAAGCCTGAACATCGGCCTGATCGGCGTCATCGCTAATGAACGCGTTGATGACAACCTGATCCTCGACGGTGCCGATCACGGAGTTCAGCATCGCGGAGCCCATGATAAACAGGCCGATGATAAACAGCGAAAGGAAGATCGTGATGACGGCGCCGAGCGAGGTAGTCCAGTTACGGAAGAAGTGGCTGATTGCCTCTTTGAAGGAGTAGCCCACGTTAGTTGGTGCCATAGTTGCCGTAACCTCCCCTCTCCTGGTCGCGGATAACGTGGCCGCCCTCGAGGGCGATCACGCGACGGTGCATGCTATCGACCATCTCGCGGTCGTGCGTGGCGACGATCACGGTGGTGCCGGTGCGGTTAATACGCTCGAGCAGCTTCATGATGCCCAGCGAGATCGCCGGGTCGAGGTTACCCGTGGGCTCGTCGCAGATCAGCAGCGGCGGACGGTTGACCATAGCGCGGGCGACGGCAACGCGCTGCTGCTCGCCACCGGAAAGCTGGTCGGGCAGCGAGTCCATCTGATCGGCCAGACCGACCAGACGCAGCACCTCGGGCACCTGGCTGCGAATGACGCCCTTGGGCTTGCCGATGCACTGCAGAGCAAACGCCACGTTTTCGTAGGCGGTTTTTTGCGGCAGGAGCTTAAAGTCCTGGAACACGGCGCCAATCTGGCGGCGCAGGAACGGAACCTTGCGGTTCTTGATCTTCATGAGGTCCTGACCGGCAACCAGGATGCGACCGCTCGTCGGCTTGACGTCGCGGTTGAGCGTCGACAGCAGCGTGGTCTTACCCGAGCCGGAGTGACCGACCAGGAAGACGAACTCGCCCGGATAGATCTCAATGTTGATGTCGTCAAGTGCAGGCTTGTTGGGCTGTGCCGGATAGATCTTGGTGACATGCTCCATAAGGATGACGGGCTCGACACCGGCCTGCTTGGCCATCTTCTTGCGGCTGGCCTGCGGATCGATGGGCGCAAACACCGACGTAAAATCGGGGTTGTTGAGCGCGTTATCGAGGCTTGCGACCTCGGCTGCCTGATCGCTCTCGACCACCGGGGCAGCAGGCTGCGTGGGATCGGGAATGGCGGCAAAGAGACCGGACTGCGCAGGCTGAGGAACCGGCGTCGCAGGGGCCATGGGGCCGGGAATGCCGGCCATGGTAGGCTGCGGCGTGGCGGCGCCAGCCTGAGGCTGCTCCACGCGAGCGGTCACGGCCTGAACGGGCTCAAAACCCGCCGTGCCGGAAAGCGCGACATCGCTGGTGGGATTGTAGGCAAAGGGATCGGATGCCGGCTGTGCCTGATCTGCCGGCTGAGTGGGGGCCTGAGCAACAGGCTGGCCCTCTGAATCCGGAGTGGCGAAACGACTGCCCTGGACGCCTGTCTGCGTCTTGGGGGCATCATCGCCCGCACCGGAGGTACGGAAGTGGTTACCCACTGGTGCTCCTTATCGTCGTGCGTTTAAACTACATGAGCGCTTTATATTTTAGCAGCATTAGCTTTGCTGCACATAAGAAGCATGGCGTGCTTAGGGATCCCGTCGGCGAGGTACAGGGTTACTCTCCAAATCGTCCTCGGACATGTCGGAGCCCCCGCTGCGCGCTTCGCGCGGCAGGGGCTCCTCCGTCCTGCGGAAAGATTTGGAGAGTAACCCTGCGCCCGGCCTGCGGTAACTAAGGGGTCGCTGGGTTTTGCTTAAGTGCAGCAGCACCATGCTTGGGGGCTGAATTGAACGTGGCTGGAATGGGCCCTTATCCCAATAGAAATCCTGCTTGATACGGCCTCTTTAGAAGTTGCGGTGAAATAGGGACTGTTTTAGCAGTTAAAAGCCCTAATCAGTCCTTATTTCACCGCAACTGAAACAGGGGCGCTCTCCAAGAGAGCGCCCCTGCCGGGTTTCCATAGTACTGGCGAAGCAGTCCTTGAGATCCGTCTTGCCTTATGCCAAGAACTCCTTGGTGGTCGCCACGATGTTAGCGGCGTCCAGGCCATACTTGTGCAAGAGCTCGGCACCCGGGCCAGACTCACCGAAGGTGTCGTTGACGCCGATCTTCTTGAGCGGCGTCGGGCACTGCTCGCACAGGACGTCGGCAACGGCGCTGCCCAGGCCACCGATCACAGAGTGCTCCTCGACGGTCACAACGTGGCCGGTCTTGGTGGCGCTCTTGACGATCAGGTCGGCGTCGATGGGCTTGATGGTGTGCATGTTGATGACCTCGGCGTCGATGCCCTCGGCAGCAAGCTGCTCGGCGGCCTCGAGAGCCTCGCCGACCATCAGACCGCAGGCGATGATGGTCACATCGGCGCCCTCGCGCATGACAATGCCGCGGCCCAACTCGAACTTGTAGGTCTCGGGGTCGTTGATAACCGGCGAGGCCAAGCGGGCGAAGCGCATGTACACCGGGCCGTCGCACTCGTAGGCGGCGCGCGTCACGGCGCGGGCCTCGACGTCGTCGGCAGGAACGATCACAGTCATGCCGGGGATGACGCGCATGAGGGCGATATCCTCGCAGCACTGATGCGTGGCACCATCCTCGCCCACCGAGATACCGGCGTGCGTGGCGCCGATCTTAACGTTGAGGTGCGGGTAGCCGATGGAGTTACGAACCTGCTCAAAGGCGCGACCGGCGGCGAACATGGCAAAGGTGCTCGCGAAGGCAACACGACCGGTGGTCGCGATACCGGCGGCGACGCCCATCAGGTTGCTCTCGGCAATGCCCACATCGAAGAAGCGGTCGGGGCAAGCGGCCTTAAATTTGCCGGTCTGCGTGGCGGCGGCCAGGTCGGCATCGAGGACCACAAAGTCGTCGTGCTCGTTGGCGAGCTCGACGAGGGCCTCGCCGTAGCTTACACGCGTGGCGATTTTCTTGACGTCTGCCATCCTAGAGCTCCTCTCCGGCGGCCGTGAGCTCTGCCATGGCCTGCTCAAACTGTTCATCGTTGGGGGCCTTGCCGTGCCAACCCACCTGGTTCTCCATGAAGGACACGCCCTTGCCCTTCAGGGTCTCGGCGATAATGGCGGTCGGCTGACCCTTGGTGGCGCGGGCCTCGGCAAAGGCGGCGCGGATCTGGTCGAAATCGTTGCCGTCGGCAAGCTCCACCACGTGGAACTTGAAGGCGCGGAACTTGTCGGCGAGCGGCATGGGGTCGTTGACCTCCTCGACGGGACCGTCGATCTGCAGGCCGTTGTGGTCGACGATCACGCAGAGGTTGTCGAGCTGCTGGTTGCCGGCAAACATGGCGGCCTCCCAGACCTGGCCCTCCTCGCTCTCGCCATCGCCCAGCAGGGCGTAGGTGCGATAGTCGTCGCCCCAGTGCTTGGCGGCAACGGCCATGCCCACGGCGGCGGAGATGCCCTGGCCGAGCGAACCGGTGGACATGTCAACGCCCGGAGTGTCGTTCATGTTGGGATGGCCCTGCAGGTGGCTGCCGATGTGGCGCAGCGTCTCAAGATCCTCCTTGGGGAAGAACCCGCGCTCGGCGAGCACAGCGTACAGACCAGGCGCACAGTGGCCCTTAGAAAGCACAAAGCGATCGCGGTCGGCCTTGCGGGGATCGGCCGGGTCGACGTTCATTTCCTCAAAGTACAGATAGGTCATGATGTCGGCAGCGCCGAGCGAACCGCCCGGATGGCCGGACTTGGCAGCGTGCACGCCGGTGACGATGCCCTTCCTTACCTCGTTGGCAACCTTTTTGAGCTCTTCGTCGCTCATTGTGCCTTCCTTTCATCCTCTTTAGACAAGATGCGCACGGCACGGAAAGGTAATCCCAACCCAGCCGCGATGCACGTACGTCCTTCATTATGCTGGAAACTGATGGCTTTACCAGACTTTTTATCATTATTTGAGCAATTGAGCAGGCAGAACCGCTGATGAAACGGTTTATCAATGTGAACGTCTTTTGGATGGAACGCGGTCGACCCTACGCGTTAATGTCCTTGAATCCCTCGCCGAAGGCTTCCGTAACGTCGGCGACCGTCACAATGGCGTGAGGATCGCGCTCGCGCACGATCGTCTTGAGGGTATTGAGCTCGCGACGGCTCACGATGACCATGATCACCGGCTTCTCGGCGCCCGAATACATGCCGGTCGCCTTTAATTTGGTGCAGCCGCGGCCCAGACCATACATGATGTCGGCCGCGATATCGGGGAAGTTGTCCGAGATGATGAGTACCATACGACGCTTGTTGCCGCCATCAACCACCGCATCGATCACATAGCCGCTAATCACCATCGAAAGTCCTGCGTACAGGGCATTTTCGAGCGAGAAGACCGGAGCCGATGCCGCGCATACGGCAACATCGATTGCCATAACGGTCGAGCCCACCGGCAGCGAGGTGTTACGCGAGATGATCTGGCCAATCGTGTCCGAGCCGCCGGTGTTGGCGCCGGCACGCAGCACCATGCCGTAACCGATGCCCGTAATAATGCCGCCCCACATAGCGGGAAGCATCAGGTCCGCATGCGCCAGAGGTGCTACAAACGGGGCGAACAGGTCGGTAAAGAAGCCCAGCAGCACAAAGCCCGTCGCGGTCTGCACCACGTAGAACATGCCGCCCTCGCGCATAACGACCAGCAACAGCAAGGCGTTCATCACGATCGTCTGAATACCAACGGGAAGCGATATGCCGCGCGATGCGCCGACCGCCTGGATAATGGTGGCAAGGCCCGTAACACCACCGGCAGCAAGGCCGTTGGGAATCAAAAACAGGTCGGTCGCAATAGCGGCCAGAGCGCACCCCAACATAATCTGGGGCAGGTCGTGAAAGAAGTTCATCGATAGAATGCGCTTGATGTCCAGACGATATGCCATGCTACCTCCCTCAAAAAAGCGCACCCAAACGGATGCGCTTCGAACTTCTTGCTGTATTCGATTCTACCGATTCGCCGAACAAAAACCACCCCTGCGCAGGGTTTGCTTTGGATGCAAAACCACCCTGCTCGGAGGGTTTTATCCATTTCCACATAAACCGGGCGGTTTATGCAGATGGGATCTCCGCGTCAGCGTTGCCAGTGGCCCAGCGATGGTAGCCAATAACAAACGGGTCCAGGTCGCCATCGTCAAGAACGGCCTCGACATTGCTGGTCTCCACACCCGAGCGCAGATCCTTGACCATCTGGTACGGGTAGAGCACGTAGCTGCGAATCTGGTTGCCAAAACCGATCGTGGTTTTGGGTCCGCGAATCTCATCGAGCGCCTCGGCGCGCTTCTCGAGCTCAATCTCGTACAGGCGAGCCTTGAGGATCTGCATGCATGCGGCCTTGTTCTGGATCTGGCTGCGCTCGTTTTGGCAGGTGACCACAATGCCGCTGGGAAAATGCGTCACACGCACGGCGGAGTCGGTGGTGTTCACGCCCTGACCGCCCGGGCCGCTCGCGTGGTACACGTCCACGCGGATGTCATCGGGGCTGATCTCGATGTCGATATCATCGGGTAGCACGGGGATGACCTCGACGCCAGCGAACGTGGTCTGGCGGCGCTTCTTGTCGTCGGTGGGGCTAATGCGCACCAAGCGGTGGACGCCAGCCTCGGCGCGCAGCATGCCAAATGCGTCCTTGCCCTCGACGGTAAAGGTCGCGCGGTCGATGCCGATAACCTCGGCAGCGGGGCAGTCGTTAATCGTGACCTTCCAGCCGCGACGCTGGCAGTACTTCATGTACATCTTAAAGAGCATGAAGGTCCAGTCCTGGGCCTCCAGGCCACCCTGTCCGGGCTTGATGGTCACAATGGCATCGCCGTGATCGAACTCACCGGTAAACCAGCTCGAAAGCTCAAGCTCATCGATGGCACGGGCCAGGCGCTCAGCCGTGGCTGTAGCCTCCTCGCGAAACGCGGTGGCGTCGGGGTCATCCCCCATCTCCTCGGCAAGCTCCAGTGCGGCGCGGGCATCGGAAAGCTCGCCGCGCGCGGTGTCCACGGCAGCGATATCTTCCTTGGTGCGCGCGATTTCCTCCATGGTGGCACGGGCGGCGTCGGCGTCATCCCAAAAGCCGGGGGCCACGCTTTTGGCCTCGAGCTCGGTCACGCGCGTGCGCTTTTCGTCCAAGTGGAGATACGACTCGACCTCGCCGAGCCGGTCCGCAAACGCGTCCAGCTCGGCGGGCGTTACCTCTAAAGCCTCAGCCATTAACGATTCCTGCCGTGGCAGTACTTAAACTTCTTGCCGCTACCGCAGGGGCACGGGTCGTTGCGGCCCACGTTGACGTACGGATCGTCGCTCTCGGACTTGCGATAGGTGGTCACCTTGCCACCGTTGCTGACGGCAGCCGGACCACCCTGGACAGCCGTGCGGGCCTGCACCTGCGCCTGCTTGCGCAGCACCGAGTCGCCGTTGTCACCATCGACCTCGGCAGGACCGGAGAAGTGCGCACCCTCGAGCGCGGGCTCCTCCTTGTGCTCCATGGCACGCGGGGCAGCCTTGATCTCGATGCGCAGAACCGTGCGCAGGTAATCCTCGTACATGGTGTCGACGAGGATCTGGAACGCGCCGTAGGCCTCGGTCTTGTACTCGACCAGCGGGTCGCGCTGGCCAAAGCCGCGCAGGCCGATGCCGGTCTTGAGATAGTCCATCTCCTGCAGGTAGTTCATCCAGCGGGTATCGATGACGCGCAGCATGACCTGGGTGTTGAGCTCGCGCATCAGGTCCTCGCCCAAGCGCTCGGACTTCATGTTGTAGCACTTCTCTACGTAAGCCAGAACATCGGCGGCCAGGGCCTCATAATCCTCGTCGGGGAACTTCGGCGTATCGATGTGGCCGGTGAGCTCCACAACCCACTTGCGCAGGCCCTCCAGGTCGCGCTCGCCATCGTGACTGTCCTTGGTGCAGAACTCCTGCACGCAGCGGTACACGGTGTCGTGCATGACCTCGGTGATGTGGTCGGTCAGGTCCTTGCCGTCCAGAATCTTATTGCGCTCAGCGTAGATGACCTGGCGCTGCTTGTTCATGACGTCGTCGTACTCAAGGACGCTCTTGCGCATGGAGAAGTTGATGCTCTCGACCTTGTGCTGGGCACTCTCGACGGCCTTGGAGATGATCTTGTGCTGGATGGGCATGTCGTCGCCCATGTCGGCCGTGACCATCATCTTGGAGACGCGGTCCATCTTGTCGCCGCCGAACAGGCGCATGAGGTCGTCCTCGAGCGACAGGTAGAACTGGGTCTCGCCCGGATCGCCCTGACGGCCGGAGCGGCCGCGCAGCTGGTTGTCGATACGACGGGACTCGTGGCGCTCGGTGCCGATAACGGTCAGGCCGCCGGCGGCAAGCACGCGCTCGCGCTCGGCCTTGCAGGTCTCCTTGGCCTCGGCGTTAAACTGCTCGAGCTGCTCGGGCGTCACGTCCTCCATGGTCAGGCCCTCGTACTCAAGGCGCTCGCGCACCAGCTCGTCGGGGTTGCCGCCCAGCAGGATGTCGGTACCACGACCGGCCATGTTGGTGGCGATGGTCACGGCGCCGTAGCGTCCGGCCTGGGCAACGATATGAGCCTCGCGCTCGTGATGTTTAGCGTTGAGGACCTCGTGCGCGATACCGCGCTTGGTAAGGGCGGCAGACAGCTTCTCGGAGCTCTCGATGGAGACGGTGCCCACCAGGACCGGCTGGCCCTTGGCGTGACGCTGCTCGACATCGTCGGCGACGGCGTTGTACTTGGCCTGAATGGTACGGTACACCAGGTCCTCGTGGTCAACACGCTGAACGGGTTTGTTGGAGGGGATGACCTCGACGGGCAGCTTGTAGATCTCGCGGAACTCGGCATCCTCGGTGAGTGCCGTACCGGTCATGCCGGAGAGCTTGTCATACAGACGGAAGTAGTTCTGCAAGGTGATAGTGGCCAGCGTCTGGTTCTCCTCGCGTACGAGCACGCCCTCTTTGGCCTCGATGGCCTGGTGCAGGCCCTCGGAGTAACGGCGGCCTTCCATAATGCGGCCGGTGAACTCGTCGACGATCTTGACCTCGCCGTTGGTGACCACATACTGCTTGTCGCGGTGGAACATGTACTGGGCCTTCAGCGCCTGCTGCAGGTGGTTGACCAGCTGGCCGGAGAGATCGGCATAGATGTCATCGATACCCAGGCGGCGCTCGATCTTCTTAAGACCGCGCTCGGTGGCGGCGATGGTGTGCTTGGCCTCGTCCATGACGAAGTCGCCCGTGGGTTCAACGTCCTCGGTGGCGGTAAGCATGTCGTGCGACACGTCCTCGCCGCGCTCAAGGCCACGCACGGCGCGCGCGAAGTCCTTGTAGGTACTGGCGGACTTGGTGCCAGCGCCCGAGATGATCAGCGGGGTGCGAGCCTCATCGATCAGGATGGAGTCAACCTCGTCGACGATGGCGTAGTTGTGGCCGCGCTGCACGCGCTGCTCGGGACGGGTAACCATGTTGTCGCGCAGGTAATCAAAGCCGAACTCGGAGTTGGTGCCGTAGGTGACGTCGGCCTGGTAGGCCGGGCGCTTGAGCTCGAGCGGCATGTTGTTCTGGAGCAGACCGACGGTCATGCCCAGGTACTTATAGATGCGGCCCATCCACTCGGAGTCGCGCTTTGCCAGGTAATCGTTGACGGTAACGACGTGCACGCCCTTGCCGGCAATGGCGTTGAGATAGCCAGCCAACGTGGAGACGAGGGTCTTACCTTCGCCGGTCTTCATCTCGGCGATGTGACCCTCATGAAGCGCCATGGCGCCGATGAGCTGCACGTCAAAGTGGCGCATACCCATGGTGCGCTTGGAAGCCTCACGCACGGTGGCAAAGGCCTCGGGGAGCATGTCGTCGAGCGACTCACCGTTGGCGTAACGCTCGCGGAACTTATCGGTCTGGCCGCGGAGTTCCTCCTCGGTCATCTTCTCAAACTGGGGCTCAAGACCGTTGATCTGGTCGACGATCTTGTAGTAGCGCTTAAGGTCCTTATCGGATCCAAAGGACAGCAGCTTTGACATGAATCCCATGTGGTTTTCCTTTTTTGGCCATCGCCCGTGCCATGCAGCTCCGAGCGAGTTAAACACAGATAATTGTACTTTAGCCAAACAGGGCGCGGCCTATACGGTCGAGCTCGACCGCCACGTAATAACTACGACCAACCTGCCACAATGGGACAGGTTAATTTTGGCAGGTCTATCTGGGCAAACGCCGCCTCTCTGCCATGTGGTGCCATGGGGACAGGTTAGTTTGCACTAATTTAAAAATCAGAACCACCCTTAAAAAGGGTGGTTTGCTCTTAGGGTATAACCCACGGGCCCCGGGCTCGCGTCTAAAGGCGCGGGCCCGGACTTCGTC
>JABLTR010008323.1_pt1 | contig 45765 bp, 29 predicted proteins | sample 7160071 | NCBI WGS metagenome assembly JABLTR01 (sample SAMN14651230, study PRJNA627086) | human gut metagenome | isolation source: feces | host: Homo sapiens | reverse complement strand
GACGTGGGGGCGGCGCTTGCAGCCGATCGCGCGGTACCGGCCGCAGCCGTTGCAGCATCGCGGCCACGCCGCCAGGCGCGGGCAGGCCGCCGACAGGTCGGCGGAGGCGTCCACGCGCTCGCCGCGCCTCTCCCTCGGCGCCGTCACGAACCTGTGCGACGCCACCTCGGAGCTCACCGTCGAGGGCGACCTGCCCAGCTCCCTCGCGATCTGCCTGCACGAGGCCCCGCGCTCCAGCATCCTCTGGACCGTGTCCCGCTCGTGCCTGGTGAGCCTGCCGTAGGCCCTCGGGGCCGCCTTCCCGGCGCCCTTCTTCCTCTTTCCGGACATGCCGTCCTCCGATCTCCCGGGGCCGGCCGGTCCGGCCCTCAGGGTATCGGATTCCCACATTCATCCGCACATGTGCGGATGAATGTGGGAGGTGTTCGGATGAAGTTGCCAATCAAGGCGAAAAACTCTTTTCAAAATTCTTGAAAATTGGGGCTTGCATCGCGTGGCGTTCCTTGCAATAATAGTCGAGCGCGAAGCGCACAGGACACGGTGGGTGTAGCTCAGTTGGCTAGAGCGACGGGTTGTGGTCCCGTAGGTCGAGGGTTCGAGTCCCTTTACCCACCCCAGTTCTTGCTTCGTGTTGATATCGGGTCGTTAGCTCAGTTGGTAGAGCAGGGGACTCTTAATCCCAAGGTCCAGGGTTCGACCCCCTGACGGCCCACCAAAGCATGTTAAGACGGTCAGCGAAAGTTGACCGTCTTTTTTTGTTAACAGTACATGGGGTCGAACCCGTAAGGGCGCGGTGCTGAGGAAATGCGCGAGCATTTGCCAGCGCAGCGCGCAAGGCGCGAAGCGTCGCAGCGGCCGCCTGCGCAGCAGGCTGACCCCCTGACGGCCCACCAAAGCATGTTAAAGCGGCTGGCTTAGGCTGGTCGCTTTTTGTTAACCTCGAATGTGGTCGAACCCGAAAGGGCACGGCCGCTTTCACAGATCGAGTCTACCCTGGGGATCGGTAAAACCGTCGGTACCTTCCTTGAGTTTCTTCTCGTCTGCCTTCACGCGACGCTCGAGCTTTTTTGTATCCTCGGCAGGCGGCAGGTTCTCGGGGACAATTCCGCGGTCGATGAGGCTGCCACGCACGCTTGTGTTGTTCTCGACGTGCTCTTGCTTGATCTGGTCCAGACCGTACAGGTCGTGTTCCTCGGCGTTGAAGGCCGTCATCGAGTTCGTAAGGTCCTTTGCTTTGATGAGGACATCGGCTAACCTGTCCGCTAATGCCGCGCTCTTGGGTATGCCGAGCTGCTGCTTCATTTCCGCCGTGCTTCTGCCGCCGAATAACGCTTCATCGCCCTTCGACTTGATGATCGCGAATCCTTTGGAGTCCACGCCGCGTTTGAACGCAATACCCGAGAGCTGTTTCTCTGAATCGGATAGTGAGTGGCGCGCCTGCAAGCGCTGAATCTCTGCGAAGCGCTGCTCTATGAGCTCTTGGCGGCGCGTCTGCACGGCAAAGTATGCCTGGGCGAGCGCGATCTCTGGCTTGTTTGAATCTCCGTTCTGGGCGATTAAATAGCATGCATAGCGCGTAAGTTTGTAGTCTTTAACCGCGCGAGCGGCGACACCGGCAGTTACCATTTTCGTGGTGTCACGAAAATGGGAATCAACTGGAGTTTTGTTTGTTTCGCACGAGACCTTTGCCCTCTTAACAACTTCGGCGAAGTTCTCCCATCGAGTGTATCCCATGGGTTCCATTAAATCGCGTGCGAGCCAATACTCAACGCCGTCTTCCACATTGGCGTAGCTATCAAGTTTGACACGCCACTTCTCGATATCTCTACTGTCCATATCTCCTCCTCGCTGGCCTATTGTCTATGCGGGCTTTGCCCGCTCTGTATTCAGAATAAGGATACGCTGCCGTGCGGACACGAATGGGCCCCGTGTCATTTCGAGCTCACGGGGCCTATAGATATCGATTAGCTGTGTTCTGTTTTAGATGGGTGTTCGACTTAGTCCGCTCGATAGTGCGATCCGAGACTTTCGGTGCGTTTGCGCATGGCTTTGACCATTTTCTGTGCTAGCTGAATCTGCGACTGTATGCGGGCGAGCGCAGCGATTTCGCTGTCGTTGGCATGCGGCTTATTTAGAGCTGTGGCATCATCTTGAATGTTTTCAAGCTCTTGCAGCGCCTTGGAAAGGCCAACTTCGGTCCTGTTGATCATGCAGTAGGTACTCATTGTGCGTTTGAGGCAGCGGGTCAGGCGCTCGGCGTCTGCTGTAGCTATGCCATGCTGGGGGAGGGCGATATCCATCGGTGCGGCCGCCTCAGGAGCGTCCAGCGCTGCTTGGGCTGCCGATGCGCCCGCGATGCGCCCAAACACGATGCCGTTGGCGCTTGACAGGCCGCCGATGCGGTCGGCGCCGTGCATGCCTCCTGTCGCCTCGCCGCAGGCATAGAGGCCTTCTACGCCCGTGAAGGCTGTCTTATCGATCTTGATACCGCCGTTGGCAGCATGGGCATACATCGCCACGCGCATCTCGTCGGTCGGCGCGATTCCGTGCTCGTCCTGTAGCCAGGTGGCAAAGGTCTGCACGAACTCGGGGACGTCCTCGCGGGGGAAGTCGTAGTGGAGCGCCAGGCCCTCTGCACCTGCCTGATCTATGACGAGGTCGATGGCGCGGGAGGCCAAGCGCGAGGTGAAAGGACCATATCCAGAGCGCTGCTCGAGCAGGTCGTCCAGCTTGTCGTCGGCAATATCTGCCGGCTGGTCTACATGTACGTAGCGCCAGGTTTTCTCGTTGAAGACCAGGTTGCGCTTGGGCTCGATGAAGCCGGGCATCATCTGCATGAACTCTATATTAGTAAGGGACGCACCGTGCGCCAGCGCGATGGCCTGTGATGAGCTGAGCACATCAGCCGACGTAAGGCTGCGCTCGAACAGGCCACCCGTGCCGCCCGCAGCGATGATAGTGGCCTTAGCTGCCATAGGCACGAGATGCTCGTTTGTCCGTCCGTAGAGCGTGGCGCCGACAATCTTTCCGTCCGTATCTTCAACAAGGTCGATAAGCTCGTGGCGGGGGAGCAGGCGAATGCCGAGCGACTCGATCCGGGTCGTCAGAGCGTCCTCAAGGGGCTTGCGGGTGAGGCCGCGCCACATGCGCGTCTTGTGGTCAAAGCAGGGGATAAACTGCTTTTGCTGAGCGCTCTCAGCGCTTTGCGGACGCTGGAGCTCAACGCCCAGGTCTTGCTCGAGCCATTCAATTGCCTGGGGAATGCCGTGGACAAATGTCTGGACAAGCTCGGGGTCGGCGACGCCGCCACCAACGGTCTGGATGGTGTCGATGAGGTCTTGTTCGTCGTCTTCGTTAACGGGTCCGATAAGCCCCAAGCCCCAGGTTCCGGGGAAGAAACTCGATCCACTCATAGTCTTGCCGGCGCTTGCCACAGTGACGGTTGCACCCGTGCGTGCCGCTTCGATGGCGGCGCAAAGGCCCGCAATGCCAGATCCAATTACCAGTACATCAGTCGATTCCATCGGATTCCTTTCTCGTCCGGCGCATTGTCGCACGGGTGATCGGTAATGGGGCCGCAAAGACTCGGCAAATCGGTAAAGGGCAAATATGGCAGGTGGGCGTCATGGACGCTCTGGCGCTCCGTCTCATCACATCTCGTATTTCGCCCCAACTGATATATCGGCATTCGCTACCCTGCGACAGTGCAAACAAAAAGAGCCGCTACCTCGAAAGGTAGCGGCTCTAAAGCTCAACTATGTGAGCATCGCGCGGACGCGATTAGGCCTTGAGGGCCTCCTCGACGGCGACAGCGCAGGCGACGGTGGCACCGACCATGGGGTTGTTGCCCATGCCGATGAGACCCATCATGTCGACGTGCGCAGGCACGGAGGAAGAACCGGCGAACTGGGCGTCGGAGTGCATACGGCCCATGGTGTCGGTCATGCCGTAAGAGGCAGGGCCGGCGCCCATGTTGTCCGGGTGCAGGGTACGGCCAGTGCCGCCACCAGAAGCGACGGAGAAGTACTTCTTGCCAGCCTCGAGGCGCTCCTTCTTGTAGGTGCCAGCGACGGGGTGCTGGAAGCGCGTGGGGTTGGTGGAGTTACCGGTGATCGAGATGTCGACGTTCTCGTGCCACATGATGGCAACGCCCTCGCGGACGTCGTCGGAGCCGTAGCAGTTAACGGCAGCGCGGGGACCATCGGAGTAGGGGATGGTCTCGACGACCTTGAGCTCGCCCGTGTAGTAGTCGAACTGGGTCTTCACGTAGGTGAAGCCGTTGATGCGGGCGATGATCTGAGCAGCGTCCTTGCCCAGACCGTTGAGGATGACGCGCAGCGGCTTCTTGCGAGCCTTGTTGGCGTTCAGAGCCAGGCCGATAGCGCCCTCAGCGGCAGCGAAGGACTCATGGCCGGCCAGGAAGGCGAAGCACTCAGTGTCGTCAGAGAGCAGCATAGCGCCCAGGTTACCGTGGCCCAGACCGACCTTGCGGTCCTCGGCGACGGAGCCGGGAACGGTGAAGGCCTGGATGCCCTCGCCGATGATGGCGGCAGCCTCAGAAGCGGTCTTGGCGCCACGCTTGACAGCGAGAGCGCAACCGAGGGTGTAGGCCCACTCGGCGTTCTGGAAGGCGATGGACTGGGTGTTGTTGACGATCTCACGCGGGTTGAAGCCCTTGTCGGTGCAGATCTGCAGAGCTTCCTCGAGGGAGGCGATGCCGTTGTCGGCGAGGCACTTGTTGATCTTGTCAGCGCGGCGCTCGTAACCTTCGAACGTAACAGTCATAGTTATTTCCCTCCCTTTCTACTCGTGAACCGGGAACACGCTGGCGACGGAGTGAGTCTCCTCGTCGGTGCGCGGGTCGATGTACTTGGCAGCGTTCTCCCACTGACCATAGTGGCCCATAGCGCCAGCGATGGCCTCCTCGGGGGTCTTGCCGGCCTTGACGGCGTCGGTGAACTTGCCGAGGTTCAGGAACTCGAATGCGATGATTTCGTTCTTGTCGTTGAGAGCCATGCGGGTGACGTAGCCCTGAGCGAGCTCGAGGTAACGAGCGCCCTTGGCCTTGGTGCCGAACATGGTGCCGACCTGAGAGCGAAGGCCCTTGCCGAGGTCGTCGAGGGAGGCGCCCACGGGCAGGCCGCCCTCGGAGAACGCGGTCTGGCTGCGGCCGTAAACGATCTGCAGGAAGATCTCGCGCATAGCAACGTTGATGGCGTCGCAGACGAGGTCGGTGTTGAGGGCCTCGAGGATGGTCTTACCGGGAAGGATCTCGGAAGCCATGGCGGCAGAGTGGGTCATGCCCGAGCAGCCGATGGTCTCAACGAGGGCCTCCTCGATGATGCCGTCCTTGACGTTCAGCGTGAGCTTGCAGGCGCCCTGCTGAGGTGCGCACCAACCCACACCGTGCGTAAGACCGGAGATGTCGGAAATCTCCTTAGCCTGGACCCACTTGCCCTCCTCGGGGATGGGTGCGGGGCCGTGGTATGCACCCTTGGCAACGGGGCACATGTTCTCCACTTCCTGTGAGTACTGCATGCCTCTCCTCTCTATCGTGTTGGCGTCCCGTCTGGGGGTCGTGGCTGGCGATTGCCGGGCGACCCTTCGAAAGGGACATGACATGCAGCCCCTATAATACCGCGAAATGCACGGAATATTCGGCGAACGGCTCAGTTTTCGTAGCGAGATGCGCGGAACTTTCAATTGAAACGATTTAACTCTATGTTCTGTGGTCGCGAACTTCCGTAGAGGGGGTCCGTCTTGGGCAAGCTTTTGGTCAGCTCTTGTAAGCGTTGCAGGGGTTGACCTGTTGCAACGCTGCCGTTCGCCGCCTGTTTACTGCCTTTGGCCGCGCGAGTGTATTGTTTTGCGTGAAAGTTTTGATGGCACGCTTCAATCGTGCTGTATTGGATGGCAAGCAGATCCCGGCGAAGGGAGCGCCATGCAGCGCGTTTGGAGAACGGTTACCGGCTTTTACCATGTCTGTGCCCGCGGTACGGGCAAGCAGCTCATCTTTGAGACCGATGACGACCGGTGGGAGTTTTTGGAGCTGATGCGCGGCTGCTGCCGCGAGGAGGGTGTGACGGTTATTGCCTGGTGCCTTATGGGCAATCACGTGCATTTGGTGCTTGCAGATTACGAGGACGCTATGAGCGCGGCGATGCACCGGCTGCTTTTGACGTACGCGCGGCGGTTCAATAAACGCACAGGGCGCACGGGCCATCTGTTCCAGAATCGTTTTGACCGGCGCTCGCTCGATACCGACCGTTATCTAATGGCTGCTATTCGCTATGTTCACGCTAATCCGCAGGAGGCAGGTATCGCCCTGATCGAGCGTTATCCCTGGAGCAGCTTTGCCGAGTATCTGCGAGCGTATGACAACGATGCGACGAGGGGATTTTCGGACCCTTCTTGTGTGCTTGAGCTCTTTGAGTCTGCCAAGGGGTTTCTGGATTATTCTCTGTCGATGCCCGATGGTTCCGATCCGGTGATTCACGATATGGATGAGACGGAGTGGGAGCGGCGTGCGTTTGCCGACAAGATGGCGAAGCGCCTGGGCGTTCCGCTCAATGAGCTCAAGACCGTAGCACCCGCGCGGCGAGACGGAATCATTTTCGCCCTGCACGATGGCGGCTACACGGTGCGCGAGATTGAACGGTATACGGGAATCAGCAAGAGTACCGTTTCTCGTATCGTGCGCGCTTATGCGCGGGCGAAGGCTCAGGCTGAGGGCTCGGAATAGAAAATGGCCGAACCACTATTGTCAAGCGATTCGGCCAACAAAATTCTTAAGATTTGGGACAAATACTACTGATCATTTTGTCCCGTGAGCATGCCGTCGAGGGTGCGCCAGGCGAGCTCGGCGCATTTGACGCGGGCGGGCATGTGCGAGATGTCCTGGAGCTGGGCGGCTTCGTCCAGGTCTTCCAGGTCTTCCTCGGAGAGCTGCTCGCCGCGGATCATGGCGAGGAAGAGCTCTGCCAGGCGGCGAGCTTCCTCGACGGTCTCGCCGGTGATGAGGTCGGCCATGATGTCGGCACTGGCCTGGCTGATGGCGCAGCCGTGGCCGGTAAAGGAGGCCTCCTCGATCACGTTGTTCTCGACGCGCAGCTGCAAGGTGAGCTCGTCGCCGCAGCTGGGGTTGATGCCGTCGTGCTCGTGCGTGGGAGCATCCATCTCGTACTTATAGTCGGGGTGCGAGTTGTGCTCCATAAATGTGGTGGAGGTGTACAGATTACCCATTGAACGTGCTCCAAACGTGATGCAGGCCGGCGATGAACTTGTCGATGTCGGCCTTGTCGTTGTAGAAGGCTACGCTGGCGCGGCAGCAGGCAAGGTTCTCGACGCCCAGCCAGGTGAGCAGCGGCTGCGCGCAGTGGTGACCGGCGCGGATGCAGACGCCGTCCATGTCCATGATGCTCGCGACGTCGTGCGGGTGGATGCCCTTGACGTTAAAGCTCACGACGCCGTGGTGGTTGTCCCAATAGATGGAGCCGATGATCTGGACAAAGTCGAGCTGCATGAGTTCGCCCATCAGATAGTGGACGAGTGCCTGCTCGCGGGCCTGGATGTTCTCGTAACCCACGGTGTTGACCAGGTAGTCGAGTGCCGCACCCGTGGCGAAGATGCCGGCGGCGTCCTGCGTGCCGGCCTCGAACTTCTCGGGGACGGGAGCCCAGACGGCATCCTGCTCGGTGACCGAATCGATCATCTCGCCGCCGGTGAGCATGGGCGGCATGGCGTTGAGCAGGTCCATCTTGCCCCACAGCACGCCGATGCCCATGGGGCCCATGGCCTTGTGCGCGCTAAAGGCAAAGAAGTCGGCGCCCAGGTTGACCACATCGACCGGCATATGCGGCAGCGACTGCGCGCCGTCGACGACCAGGTAGCCGCCGTACTTGTGCACGAGCTTGCCGAGGTTCTTGACCGGGTTCTCGACGCCCAGCACGTTGGAGACCTGTCCCACGGCCAGGATCTTGGTCTTGGGACCCACCTTGGCAAGAACCTCCTCGGTGGTGAGCTGGCCGGTCTTGGTGGGGTAGAGGTAGACGAGCTTGGCGCCGGTCTCGCGGCAGACCTGCTGCCACGGAATCAGATTGGAGTGGTGCTCCATGATAGTGATGACGACCTCGTCGCCCGGTTCGAGCACTGTGGGCGCAAAGCTCTTGGCGACCAGGTTGAGCGACTCGCTCGTGTTGCGGGTGAAGACGACTTCGTTGGCCTGGGGGGCGCCGATGACGTTGGCGATTTGCTGCCGGACCTTCGCGATGGCCTCGGTGGCCTCGACGGACAGCGAGTACAGGCCGCGCAGGGGGTTGGCGTTCATGCGCTGATAGAAGTCGCGCTCGGCGTCGAGCACACAGGCAGGGCGCTGCGCGGTGGCGGCACTATCGAGGAAGGCGATCTCGGGGTGCTGCTGGAACAGCGGGAACTGGCCCTTGTAGGGGTTGGTCTCGATGTCCACGGTGGGCCAGCCGCGCGAAGCCTCGTCGCTGGCGTCGAGCTCCATGGGCTCGGGGGCAGTACAGGTGTCGCATTTAACGTGCTCGGTGTCGATCATGCGAGCTCCTCTTCAAAGTTGTCGATCAGGTTGTTGCCTAGGCGGACGACGGCGGCGCGGGTACGCTCGTCGGTGGCGGAAAGCGCGGCGTCCTCCAGCTTGGCGCGGATGAACAGGTCCTCGGCGGCGTTTTGGTCAAGGCCGCGGCAGGCGAGGTAGAACAGCTGCTCGTCGCGGACGTGACCGATGGTGGCGCCGTGGTTGCCGGCGACGTCGTCCTCGTCACAGAGAATGACGGGAACGGTCTTGTTGTCGACGCCCTTGTTGGCCAAAAGCACCGTCTCGCGCTCGGTACCGGTTGCACCCTTGCAGCCGTGCACGAGGTCGATGGTGCCGCGGTAGACCTTCTTGGACGTGCCGGTCAGCACGCCGTTGGCGTCGATCTCGCACTCGGTCTTGCGACCGCGGTGGCGCAGCTCGTAGTTAAAGTCGCGCACCTGCTCGCGGGCGCCCAGGTAGTCAGTATCGATGGTGACCTTGGCGGTATCGCCCAGCAGGTCGCCGGCAAGGCCGGTGGCGCTGGCGCCGGCACCCAGGACGGTGTGCTGCACGTTGACGCGCGCGCCCTCGTCCAGGAACAGGCCGGTGTCGTCGAGCGCGATCCAGCTATCGTCGAGCGTCTGCGTGCAGGTCACGTTGACGGTGGCGTACTCGTGGGCGCACACGCGTAGTACGGAGCCCACGACACCCTCGCCGGTAACAGGAGAGTCTAGGGCAATATGCAGATCGAGCGTTGCCTGCGGGCGGGCGACGATGTCGATGGCGGCGATGGCCGCGGCGGCATCGACACCGCTCACGCGCACGGTAACCGTGGCATGCTTGTATGCGGGCACATCGATGACGATGCGTTTGGTAGCGTGGTCGGCCAAGTAGGCGTAGGCAGCCTCGCCCATGCCGGTCTCGAATGCCTCGGCGGGGGAGAGCTCCTCCTCCAGCTTAATGGCGCCGGCCTGGTAGACGGAGGTGGCGGGCACGTCGAGCTCGGTCTCGGGCGTGATGCGGGCGCGGTCGGCGACATCACCGGGAGCGGAGGCGCGGCGCTCAGGGAAGCGCTCGGCCATGGCTTCCATGGCGGTGTCGAAGGCGTCGGCCGCGCCGGAGAACTGCTCGTCCAAGCCCTCGACCTCAACGGCCTCGGCGGGAGCGGCGGCAAGCTCGTCAGAGAGCTCGAGCTTGGTCTGGTTCATTTTCAACCAGCCCCAGGTTGCTGCGGGCATCGCGTTGACCTGCTCGAGCGTGGTAGCAGCGGTGTTGGTTTCCTGTTTCATTATCCGATCGCTCCTTCCATCTCGAGCTTGATCAGGTTGTTCATCTCGACGGCGTACTCAAGCGGCAGCTCCTTGGAGACCGGGTTGGCAAAGCCGTTTACGATCATGGTGCGGGCCTCTTCCTCCGAGATGCCGCGGCTCATCAGGTAGAACACCTTGTCGTCGCCGATGCGGCCGATGGTAGCCTCGTGGCCGATGTCGACGTTCTTGGCGCGGATGTCCATGGCCGGAATAGTGTCGGAGCGGCTCTGGTCGTCGAGCATCAGCGACTGGCAGCTCACGGTTGCCTTGGAGCCCTCGGCCTTGGGTGTGGCCACGATGGAGCTGCGGAAGGTCTGGATGCCGCCGCTCTTGGAGATGCCCTTGGTCTCGACGGTTGCCGAGGTATCGGGCGCGTTGAGCACGACCTTGCAGCCGGTGTCCAGGTTCTGGCCGGCGCCGGCAAAGGTGATGCCGGTAAAGCTCGACCGGGCGCGGCGGCCGTTGAGCACGCTCATTGGGTAGAGGTAGCCCACGTGGCTGCCGAAGGAGCCACTGATCCACTCGATGTCGCCATCCTCGTCCACGCGCGCACGCTTGGTGTTGAGGTTGTACATGTTTTTGGACCAGTTCTCGATGGTCGAGTAGCGCAGGTGTGCACGCTTGCCCACAAAGAGCTCGACGGCGCCGGCGTGGAGGTTGGCAACGTTGTACTTGGGCGCGGAGCAACCCTCGATGAAGTGCAGGTCGGCGTCGTCCTCGACGATGATGAGCGTGTGCTCAAACTGGCCGGCGCCCTTGGCGTTAAGGCGGAAGTAGCTCTGCAGCGGGAAGTCCAACTTGGTGCCCTTGGGCACGTAGACAAACGAGCCGCCCGACCATACGGCGCCGTGCAGGGCCGCAAACTTGTGGTCGGTGGGCGGGATGAGCGTCATAAACTTCTCGTGGATGAGCGGCTCCCACTGCGGGTCGTGCAGGGCCTCCTCGATGCCGGAGTAGACGATGCCCATCTTGGATGCCGTGTCCTGCATGTTGTGGTAGACGAGCTCGGAGTCGTACTGCGCGCCGACGCCCGCCAGGTAGCTGCGCTCGGCGTCGGGGATGCCCAAGCGCTCAAAGGTGTTCTTGATGTCGTCGGGCACCGACTCCCAGTCGTGCTTTTGGTCGGTGTTGGGCTTGACGTAGGTGACGATGTTGTCCATGTCCAGGCCCTCGATCGAGGGGCCCCACGTCGGGTCGGGGAAGCGGTTGAAGATCTCGAGGGACTTTAAGCGCAGATCGAGCATCCACTGTGGCTCGTCCTTCTTGGCGCTGATCTCGCGCACGATGTCGGGCGTGATGCCGGCGTCGAGGCGCTCGAATCCCTCCTCGCCGTAGGTGAAGTCGTAGAGGCTGCGGTCGATGTCCGCGACCTCGGTGCGGTTCTTGGTCATTGCGTCGCCCCTTTACGCCTGCTGCTCGACAGCGGCGGCCTCGGCCTGGGCGCGCTGCTCGGCTGCCTCGCGCTCGAAGGTCTCAAAGCCGTTCTTGTCGATCCAGGGGATGAGCGAGGCGTCGTCCTCGCGCACGATGTGGCCCTTGACCATAACGTGTACGCGGTCGACATCCAGGTGCTCCAGGATGCGCGTGTTATGCGTGATGATGAGCATGGAGCCGTCGCAGCTCTTGCGGTAGGCGTCCATGCCGTGGCTGACGGTGGAAAGCGCGTCGACGTCCAAGCCCGAGTCGGTTTCGTCCAGGATGGCAAGCTTGGGCTGCAGCAGCAGGAGCTGGAGCATCTCGACCTTTTTCTTCTCGCCGCCCGAGAAGCCCACGCCCAGCTCGCGGTTGAGGTAGGCGGTGTCCATGTTGAGCTCGGCCGCGAGTTCCTTGACGCGACGGCGGAACTCCTTGCCCTTCATCTCCAGGCCGGGGCGGCCGGCGATGCTGGCGCGCAAAAAGCTCGACAGCGGCACGCCCGGGATCTCGACCGGGGCCTGGAAGCTCAGAAACAGGCCGGCGCGCGAACGCTTGTCGGTGGTGAGCTCGGTGATGTCCTGGCCGTCAAAGACGATACGTCCGTCGTTGACCGTGTAGACGGGGTCGCCCATGACCAGGTGGCCAAGGGTGGACTTGCCGGCGCCATTGGGTCCCATCAGCACGTGGGTCTCGCCGGCGGCGACGTTAAGGTTGACGTTGTGGAGGATGGTCTTCTCGTCCACGGAGGCGGTCAGACCTTCGATGGAAAGCAGCGGATTTGCGCTCATGCTGTCCCTCTCTGTATATGGTGTACTCATGGGTGTACGAAACCCTAGGAATCTTCTCGGAATAAAGTTACTATGGGTTCGGCGTTAGTCAAGGGAAAACCCGACTAATCCACTCGACTTTTCAAATTCTGGGACAACATAACCTGTTGTGTTTGTCCCACTTACTTAAGATTTGGGACAAACAAACGGGACAAACAAACCTGGTTATGTTGTCCCAGATGCGATGGGAGGGTAGGTATGCTCATTTCTTCTAAGGGCCGCTATGCCCTCCGGCTGATGATCTATATCGCGGCGCTGGGCGACGCCGAGGGCAAGATTGCCCTGCGCGAGGTCGCCGACCGCGAACATATCTCGCAAAAGTATTTGGAGCAGCTGGTTCGTCCGCTTATGAAGGCGGGCCTGCTTAAGAGCGTGCGCGGCAAGGGCGGCGGCTACATGATGGCCAAGGAACCGGCCGAGGTGCGTGCCGGCGACATTCTGCGCGCCGTCGAGGGCAGCACGGCTCCGGTGGCGTGCGATGGCATCGACAACAGCTGCGCCCGCAGTGATCTTTGCTCGACCGTCAAATTCTGGCGCGGTTTGGACGACGTGATCGAAAAGTACGTCGACGGCGTGACGTTGGCCGACCTTGCTGCCGTCCCCGAGATCAACTTCGACATTAAGCTGTAGGACTTCAAATGGCATCTCTCGATAAGGTGTACAAGCAAATCGAGGTTTTTGCTCGGGAATGTGACGCCGAGAAGGTTGTACTGTTTGGGTCTCGCGCTCGAGGTGACAATTTGCCTAAAAGCGATATTGACATCGCCGTAGCAGGTTGCCGGGATTTCGGCCGGTTGTCATATTTGATCGAGGAGCGTCTTGATACTCTTTTAAATGTAGACGTCGTCAATCTCGATGAGTCCACATCGCAGTCGTTGCTCGACGAAATAGCTAGGGATGGTGTAGTCCTGTATGAAAAAATATGAGAACTTTGTCAGCGCCTTGGCGAATCTTGAGGATGCGCCCAATCAGGATCTTAGCAATGATTTTGTTCAGAGTGGATTGATTAATAAGTTCAATCTTCAATTTGAACTGAGCTGGAAGCTCCTTAAGCGTCTGCTCGAGTATGAGGGCGCTACGCTTGCCGCGTCGGGGTCTCCTCGTGCCATCTTGAAGGAGTCGTACCGATTCTACGACTTTATTAATGAGGCGGCCTGGCTAGATATGCTCAGAGACCGCAATACGAACGTCCATATCTATGACAACAAGCTCGCTCAAGATTTGATTCAGCGCATCATGAACGTCTATATCCCCGCTTTCTGTCAGTTGAGAGACGGGCTGATGGAGCGTTACGGCGAGCTTCTTCTAGTGCCTGACGACCAGTTTGTTTAATTCCTTAAGATTTCGCGGAGGGTTGTTGCCGTTTACCGAGGGGTTGTTGTGCAACAACGGGCGAGCTGCATTACTTACTCTTATCTTTGCAAACTGCACTTTAACTACACCAATGCAGGGAGGATCTTATGCAGCCCAAGCATTCTGCTATTGTCGCGGGCCTGACGCTGGCGCTTTCGTTTGGCGCCGTTTCCGCGCCGGCACCCGCCGCTGCCGAGGAGCCCACGCCGGGCGTTGCCTCGGATGCGACCGATATCGATAAGGGTCTCTATACCCAGCAGTCCTTTTCGGGCGTGCTGAGGTCGGTCCAGGGCGTTTCGTTTGTTAATGTGACCCCCGAGATGAAGTACTTTACCAAGTACGAGAGCCATGGCAACTATAACCAGGGCTTTTCGTATGGCGACGGCTATAACGCGCTGGGTTATTACCAGTTCGACCGTCGATGGTCGCTCATTCCGTTTATGAAGCAGGCCTACAACTACAACCCCGAAAAATACAGCATGCTCAAGGATGCGATTGATCGCGGCAGCGAGATTTCCAACACGAGCAATGCCATGTACGAGAACGGCCAGCTCACTGAGCTGGGCCGTATTGCGCAGGAGGCCTTCCAGGGCGCTTATAACATCGATCCTGTTGAGTTCTCAGCTCTTCAAGATGCCTATGCGTACAACTCGTACTATGCGGTGACCGAGGCGTGGCTCAAGAGTGGCCTGGGCATTGATATTTCGGGCCGTGCCGATTGCGTCAAGGGCATGGTGTGGAGCATCACCAACATGTGCGGCACCGGTGGCTGCAGGGACTTCTTCCGTTGGGCGAATCTCTCCAACGATATGTCCGACCGCGAGTTTGTGACGGCGCTTTCCAATAGCGTGGTCGATAACGTCGCTACCAAGTATTCGAGCCAGCCCCAGTATCATGAGGGCTGGAAGAACCGCTACCGCAATGAGCTGAAGGACTGCTTGGTTTATATCGCCGAGGACGAGGCCGCTGCGACGCCCGTGCAGCCCGAACCTACGCCGGCGCCCTCGCCGACGCCTGATTCGAATGACGACTCGCGTGACGATGCTAACGATGACAGGATGGATGCGCCCTCGACCGATGCTGACGGTGATGGCTCTGCTGGTGGCACTACCAACAACGGCTCTACCTCGAACGGCTCCGATTCAAACGGCTCTGCTGCGGGCGATTCATCTTCAAGCTCTGCCGGCAATACGGACAGCGCCGCATCTGGTTCGACCGACGCTGGTTCCTCTGACTCTTCCACCGGCTCGAGCGATTCGTCCGTTGGCACCGGCTCTAACAACGGCTCCGGCTCTGACGCAACCCCTGATTCTGATGCTTCCAAGGACGACTCGAATAAGGCGCCGGACGCTCCCGTTGCTTCGCCGGACAAGAAGCCTTCTTTCTCCGTGCAACTTGGTTCTACGCTGGGCTCTTCGCTGATGGCTGGCGTCAATAACGGCTCGACCCAGAACAAGGACAACTCTGATCAGGTTTCCGCGGAAAAGACCGAAGCCGCAAAGGGCGACTCCAAGGACGAGGCTTCCGAGAAGACCGAATCCGATAAGGGTTCTAGCTCTGAGGAGAAGAGCGACAAGTCCGAACAGAAGAAGGGCGAGGATAAGAAGTCTGAATCTGAGGAGAAGGACAAGAGCAAGGCCGGGGGCGAAAAGAAACAGTCCGAAGACGACGACAAGAGCGGTGCTGACAACCAGGTCCAGGAGCAGAATGACTCCAAAAAGGTGACCACTACAACCACGACGACTACAACTACCAAGTCATCTGGCGGCAATATGCCCAAGACGGGCGATCTGATTGTGATGGCGAGCCTTGCCAGTGCAAGCTTGGCCACGCTGGGCGCCACGTCTATCGTAAGTGGTAAGCATAAGCTCGATCAGCAGAAGAAGGCTTCTGGGGAGGACGGCTCGGAGGAGTAATCTTCCAGATCGTTTTCTATAAGAGTTTGGGACGGGGTCCGGTGCGGCGGCATCGGGCCCCGTTTTTGTTGTGCAACGATTTGTTATGCCCCCTCGGGGGTCTGTTGCTACCGTTGCCCGAAACGTTTGCATGTCGATATTGTTGCGCTCTACCCGCTCGCTACAATGGGCATCGTGCTGCGTTAGAGGGAGAGTTTACGGTGTCTGAACAGGTGAATTGTGGTTTTACTCATGCGTTTGGTGCACGGTTGCTCAGTTATGCGGATAACGCAGCTCTGCCGGTTGATATACACGACTTTTCCGATGCAATCAATCGGTGTTTACTCGTCGATAAGACTATGTTTATTGCCGATATATTGGACAGCGAAGCGCCTGTTGCGCTTTGTTGTCGGCCCAAGGGTTTTGGCAAGAGCATGAACCTATCGATGCTCAAATGCTATTTGGAACGACCTGATCAACGGCCGGATCGAAGCCCGTTCGTCGGCACCCAGATTTGGCAGGCGGGCGGCGGTCGCTATCGTGATGAGCACGCGTGTTATCCGGTCATCACGCTTGACTTTTCAACTGCCGCTGTGAGGCGCGACGCTGATGCTGCGGCGGCTATTCGCAGCGCTGTTGCGCACGAGTGCGCCCGATTGCTGCCGCTGCTTGCCGCGCCTGATCTGTCAAGACGTGAGGTTCGTCTTATCGAGAGGGCGGCGCGTGGGGTGACCAGCGATAAGGAGATCGATGCGGCGACTGGCGTGCTTATTAAACTGCTCCAGACGGCTTTCGATGAGCAGGTTGTTCTTCTGATTGACGACTACGACGCGGCATGTCCAAAGTGTTTGGACGCTAAGGACGACGGTAACGTGGATTCCCTAGAGTCGCTCAGCCGGATGTTGTTCGACACCATTGTCGACGCCGGCGACTCGTTACGATTGACGTGTCTGATGGGCGAGCACCCTGGTCCTGCCGAGCTTGCGTTGTCCCAGCGTGGGGCTTCCTATCGGTCGGCGACACCGTTGTCGAGTTGGTGTGATCGATGGTTCGGTTTTTCGGACGACGAAGTCCAGGTGCTGTTGGATCGCATCGGGCGCAACGACTGTCTGGATGACGCGCGCGAGTGGCTCGAGGGCTATCTGCTTGGTGGTTTTTATTGCTCGAGCCCGGAGCGCGTGGTGGACTACGCACAGCGCGGTTGCGTCGCGCCTGTTCGGGCAGATCTGTATGGTTACGCCGACCGTCTGAGCGCATGCGTCGGCGACTGGAATCTCATGCGCCTGTCCGCATTGTTCGATTTGCTTGAGCCGCATGGGTTTATTGAGGCGCCAGTGCATGTGCATGCCGAGGAGGCCGATGCCGCCAAGCCCGAAGATATCTGGACAGCGCTGTATCTGTCTGGATTTCTTACGACGGACATGACGGGGCATTCGGAGGACAGCGCGTGCCTTCGTACCCTGCGTCTGCCCAACAACGAAGTGCGTCAGGCGCTCCGTCTTGTAATTCTGGAATGGTTTGAGTGCGCCGTTGAGGACGTTGGAGTTATCGACTCGTTCCATGACGGGCTGTGTCGAGGAGACGAGGACACCGTAAAGCAAGCTTTGAGCTGTGCTATCGGCGATCTGGGCATCGATGTGGGCCAATCAGATGTGCCGACAGCCTATCATCTGGCGCTTCAGGGGCTCTGCTTTGGACTGCCCGGCTATTGCAATCCCAGCTCCAAGCGAAGTGGCGTCTCGGATCGCTGGGATATCCAGGTGATTCCCACCGGTCGGGTGTTTGACGTGGCCGACACGCTCGGCATGCTCGATGAGCGACCGCTCATTACGATCAACATGTTGTACGACCCTGGCGTCGATGCCCTGGGCCTGGAACTGTTGGCGGTTCAGGCGCTGCTCGACATAGAGCGCGACGGCATCGATGATATCCGCGTGCCGCGCCCCGCCGTCGGGCGCATGCGTTGGGGCTTTGGTTTTGACGGTCAGCGTGTGTCCGTGGTGTGTCAACGACTGTAGCGGCGGGCGAAAGCCCTTTACTACTCGGCGTCCTTCAGGGGCGGCATGGGCTTCCAGTTGGGATCCTTAACGATCTTGCGGGCGTCCTTCATGCCACGGCGCAGCGCCGGAATACCGGTCTTAAAGCATTTGTCGACTGCTGCCAGACGAATGAACTCCTTGCAGAAGGTCGCGGCATTGCCCAGACGGAACAGCACAGGGTGGTAGTCGCCGTAGATCTGCATGTAGCGTGCCAGATAACCGCGGTTGCGCATGATGTAGTAGCGGTTGGTGTCGCTCGTGGAGTTGAGCTGTCGTTTGCCGGCGATATCCCAGTTGGAGACTGCGCGGGCGCGCTTGAGCACCACGTCGGCAACAACGGCGGCGGGGAAGTGCTGGCTGGCCACGTAGCCGTAGCAGGCATCGTCGCCGTAGATAAAGAAGCGTGCGTCGGGCAGGCCAATCTTGTCGACCACGCGGCGCGAGAACGTGCCGCCCTCAAAGCACAGTTGGTTCATGGTGCGGTAACCCTCGGGTCCCAAGTCCCACTTGGCGACAGGGTTGGGAATGCCGAGCGAAAGGATGAGTTGGTATTGCCAAAAGAAGGCGCCGCCGTCAAAGTCCAGGCGCGAACCTTGGATGACATCGTAGCGGTCGGTCCATTTGGCCAAGCGCTCGATGCCTTCGGGGATGACGAGCACGTCGTCGTCCATCACCCAGAACCACTGGGCTCCCAGATCGTAGGCGCACTTGGTTCCAGCGGAGAAGCCGCCCGCACCACCGCCGTTTTCGAGCTGCGGGGCGTAGATGACACGGTCGGTGCCGCCCTGCGCGTCGGGCTGCTCGGTGTCGATGCCCCACAGGTTGGCCAGGCGCTCGTTGAATGCGGTGCACATGGCCTCGGTCTCGCGCGAATTCTCGTTATCGACAATCACGATGCGCCAGGGCGTTGCCGTGAGCTCGGTCATGGAGTCGAACAAGTTGGCCAGGAGTTCCTGGCGCTTGTACGTGACGACAACGATGGCGAGCTTATCGATGGGGGCGGGAAAGGTTGAAGGCATGGGGCAATATATCCTTTCACGCGCGGCGGGCGAGCGCTGCGCGGAAGCTATCGAATACGTCCTTGTGACTGTCCTATTGTAAAGGCTCGCCGCACCTTGTCGGCAAGCTTTGAATAAAACGCAGGAACCTGCCACGGGTGTTGCGGCTTTGGCATCTGACGGCAGCGTGTCTATTGCCGCTTGAGCTTGCGAACGATAAGGCTTCTAGCTGCATCGATAATGAGAAGTGCCAGAGCAAAGACGATGCTAATGACGGTACCCGTGATGATACATATAGCTGCCGGGCTGTTTTGGCTGACCAGTATGTTTGCGAGCAACGTATTGAAGACGGGACGCCACAGGCTACTGGTGAGCGACTGCATCACATAGAAACCGAGCGTGGCGGTCGATAAGGTGACGATGACACCTGCAGTCTGCGGATTGCCTGAGACGCTGCGTCGGGTTGCCGCAAAGAGCAAGGAGGCGGCAGCGAGGGCAAACGAGATCAACGAGGTTGATTTGTAGGAGAGGGTTGTCATCGCCGTGAGGTTGCCGGTGAAGGAGAGCGCTCCTTCCAGGATGGTGGCGAGCACCAAAACCGTTACGAGCGAGCGCATGCCCAAGGTGCCCGTCTTGTCCGAATCCATGGCGCCGGTTACGTTGCGGAGCAGTCCGCCGATCAAAAATGCGATAACGTACGTGGCAGCGCTCATGAGCTTCTGGAGCCAAGAAAACTCGCCGGCGCTTGTCGTACTCTTGGCGGCTAAATACCCGTTAACAACAAATGCGAGGATGCCAACGGCGATGACCGTCGCCGTGCAGCTCTTCTGGGAGAGTCGACTCTTAGCCAGTCCAAACCATGGCGCCATGAAGACCGTGGCGGCATAGACCCAGATAAACTCAAGGCCTAGCGTGTACCAGTAGTGCGTGTTGAGGGTAACATCGGGAATGGGAGAGACGGCCGTGGACCACGCGAGCGCCACGAGGCAATAAAACGTAGTGGGCATAACGACCTTGCCAAGGCGCTGCGCCGTCCGTTGCATTTGCGACTTCCATGTTGCTCCACCGTCCCAAGCACGCGCGGCAGAAGCGATGAGAAAATAGCCCGAGATCATAAAGAAGACCTCGTTGGCCCAGCAGCCCAGCAAGTTGATAAAACCGAGCACGCCGGAATAGGGGAAGGCGGCGAGCGGCGCGTATTCCGGCAAGCCGGCGCAGGTTGCCTGGAAGGTCCACTGAAACGTGTGGAACACCGCGATACCGGCGACTGCGACCAAGCGCAAGGCCTCAATGGATATGTTGCGTGCGGCTTTGGGCTGCATGACGTCCTTTCGTATCGGTTTGCCTCTGCGAGCTCCATAGATTATATAAACGCCCGCTGGCGCGCTGACCCTTTGATACCATGAAACGACAGGTATTTCCTAAGGAGCACATTTGTCTACTAACGCCTCTGGCAGCCCTGTTCTGTCGCTGCTTATCCCCATTTACAATGTTCAGCGCTACCTGCGCGAGTGCCTCGATTCCGCCTTGGCGCAGACGCTCAAGGATATTGAGATCATCTGCATTAACGACGGGTCGACCGACAACTCGCCGGCGATTATCCGCGAGTATATGGAGCGCGATGGGCGCGTCAAGATGATCGACAAGGCCAACAGCGGCTACGGCGACTCGATGAACCACGGTCTGGAGATGGCGCGTGGCAAGTACGTTGGCATCTTGGAGTCCGATGACTTTATGGCGCCCGACGCACTCGAAAAACTTGTCTCGGCCGCCGATACCAATAATGCCGACTTTGCGAAGGCGAACTTTGACCTGTATTGGTCGAAGCCGGAGGAGCGCCGAGAGCTGATGGAACTCTTTAAGGCTAAGGATTGCAACAAGCCGGTGTGCCCGAGTGATACCGTTGATGCCTTTTCGCTTAAGCCGTCGATTTGGTCTGCGGTGTATCGTCGCGAGTTCTTGAATCGTAATGGCGTCCGATTCTTGCCGACGCCTGGGGCCGCGTTTCAGGATGCCTCGTTTACCTTTAAGGTGCTTGCCCTTTCCGATACGGCGGTTTACCTGCATGACTCCGTGCTTTCATATCGCCAGGATAACGAGGGGTCTTCGGTCAATTCTCCTAATAAGGTTCATTGCGTTAATGATGAGTACGCCGAGATTCATCGCTGGATTGTTGAGGATTACGCCGAGTCGCACTCTTCGCAGGATGTTGCCAAGCTGCTTAGGTTTGCAAATATCATTAAATACGATTCGTATATGTGGAGCTACATTCGCCTGAATCCCAAGTTTTACGCTGAGTTTTTGGACCGTATGGCCCAAGAGTTCCATGGGGCGCTTGAGGCTCATGAGTTTGAGCTAACGGACCTTAAGCCGTGGAAGCGCGCAAACCTGAAGGCTATTGTCGACGACCCGCAAAAGTGGCTGGCAGAGTCTTCGGACTTTGCCGGTGCCGGCGCGATGTGTCGCGCGAAGCATTATGCGCGTGTTGGTGGCCCGGGCGTGGTTGTGGCATTCGTCCTGGATGCAATTAAGAAATAGGGGAGTTATGGTAAACCCGAAGGTCACATTTATCGTCCCTGTTTATAACACCCATGAATTCCTGCCTCGTTGTTTTGACTCCCTTTTGAATCAGACTTGTCCAGATATTGAGATTATTGTCGTGAACGATGGCTCACCGGATGGCTCCGCAGCGATTATTGATGAATATGCTCGAATGGATTCTCGCGTGCGCGTTGTCGAGAAGTCTAACGGGGGGCTGTCATCTGCTCGTAATTCCGGCATGGATGTTGCGCGTGGCGCCATTATCGATTTCGTTGACTCGGATGATTACGTCGAGCCTAATCTTGCCGAATTCTTGGTTGGTACGTTTGTCGAGGAGCATCCGGAGATTGTTGTGTTTGGAGCTGAGTGCGAGCCTGCTGAACTGGCCTCTAAGCGCATCCAGCAGCTTCTTTCTCCTGAGGCGTGCGTGTTTGAGTCGTTTGATTCGGCGCTGCTGTTTTCTGCGAATGCGCAGCCCTATGTCTGGCGTGCGGCTTATTCTCGTGAGCTGATTGAGCGTGAGTCTTTGCGTTTTGCCGAAAATGTCCGGTTTGCCGAGGACGTTGTGTTTCAGTTTGAATCGTATCCGCTGTCTGCCAGGACGGTCCTTGCGCCTGATCGGCTGTATCACTATGTGATGCAGGAGAAGTCGCTGACGCATACGTTCAATGCGGGCGTCAAGCGCATGGACAAGGTCGGTGCCCATTTACTGGTGCTTCACGAAGTGCTGGAGCGCTGGGGTAGGCGAGGTCTTTTAGACCTGTGCCCCGGAGAGCTTGTCACGTGGTTCTTGGATTTGGTCGTGTTTGACCTTGCACGATTGGATGTCGAGAATTATGCCGCGGCTGTTGCGAGCGCTAAAGGCGAGTTCCGGCAGTACTTTGGTTCCAGCTGGACGGATCTTCCTTCTGCTACTGTCGTGCGCAACGTGGCAAGAAAAATCGCAGCCGGCGCGGGCGTTTCTCTCATCGACGTCGTTCGCCTCTATCTGTCGACCCGTGGGCTGAAGGCTTGCATCGAGCGGTTTGTTTAGGGGTCAACTATCATGGCTTGGGAGTGCTGCGCGTATGGGATCTGATTATAAGAACATCCTGGTTACGGGTGGTTGTGGTTTTTGCGGTTCGGCGTTTGTCCGCTATGTTGTGAGCAACGTTCCGAATGTGCGTGTCACCATCTTGGATAAGCTGACCTATGCCGCTAATCCTGGTAGCATTGCTGGGCTTCCGGAGGACAGGGTTAAGCTTGTTGTTGGTGACATCTGCGATTCGGATTTGCTTGATCAAGTGGTTCCCGGGCACGATGCAATCGTTCATTATGCTGCGGAGTCTCACAACGACAATTCAATCATCGATCCAGAGCCTTTTGTAAAGACGAACATTGAAGGCACGTATCGGCTGTTGGAGACCGCTCGTAAGCATCAAGTTAGGTTTCATTACATTTCGACCGATGAGGTGTTTGGAGACCTGGCGCTTGATGATCCGCGTAGATTTACCGAGGAGTTTCCTTATCGACCGAGTAGTCCTTATTCAAGCTCCAAGGCGGCATCTGACATGCTTGTGAGAGCTTGGATTCGCACCTATGGTCTGCAGGCAACAATTTCTAATTGCTGCAATAACTATGGTCCATATCAGCACCCCGAGAAGTTCATTCCGCATTCGATTGCATGTGTCCGGCGCGGGGAGCGTCCCAAATTGTACGGGGACGGTCTAAACGTACGCGATTGGATTCATGCCGATGACCACGCTCGCGCCGTGTGGCTCATTTTGACCAAAGGGAAGCTCGGGGAGACCTTTCTTGTCGGAGCCAATTGCGAGCGCAGCAATCTCGAAGTTCTCAAGCTCATTCTTAATGCAATGGGCAAAGGCGAAGGCTTTATTGACTGGGTTAAGGACCGCCCCGGCCATGATCGACGGTACGCCATAGACGCTAGCAAGCTCCGTCGCGAGCTTGGTTGGGCACCGATCCATGGTGACTTTGCAGCAGAGATTTCGCGATTGTGCCATAGCAACATGCTTTTAACCTGATTAGCCTTTCGGGGTTAAGCTGCTGCTGCTCACGAATCTCTCGTCGATGGCGCGCGCTTCTTGGCATAGAGTGTAAGCAACCGTATGAAAGGGGACAGACATGGGCAATCGAAAAGCTATGTTTGCTTCCGTGTTTATCTTGCTTCTGTTGGGAATTTGTCTCGTTCCCGCATTTGCTGAAGACGGCGTGACTACCGGTCAAGATGCAATTGATTCCATGGCTGCAGGACGGTTAAGCGAGTCCGAGCTCGTTACCAACGAAGCTATGTCCGTGGACAGCGCGTCCGATTCGAATGCGTCCGATTCGACCGATGCTGTGAAACCGGAAAAGCCCAAGTCTGTCTATGATCTTGCTTCCGAGCATGTTGTCGATCTTGCGGACGGACTGTATGCCTTTGGCTCTTCTGCTAACAGTGGATTTGTGCTCGACGTTCCTGGCGGTACGGCGTCTGCTGGTAGAAAGCTGCAGCTGTTCAGCGGAAACAAGACGAATGCTCAGGTCTGGCGTGTGTCTCACGATCAGAATGGCTTCGTTGTCATTGCGTCTGTCAAGGGTTGCACGCTTGATGTCTCGGGCGGTAACGCAAGCAATAGAAATCCCGTTCAACTTTGGTCCGATAACGGCACCCTTGCGCAGCGTTGGATCGCAATTAAAGAGGCCGATGGCAGCTATACCTTTATTTCGGCGCTTAACCAGTCGTTTGCCATTGACGTGGCGGGTGGAGTTGCCGCAAATGGCTCTGCCGTGCAGTTGTATGAGGCAAATGGTACGGCAGCTCAGCGATGGGTGCTAACGCCTGCTAAAACTGAGCAGCAGCAACTCGATGATCGGGCGGAGGCGCATCTCGCTGACTTTCCCGATGGAACATATGCTATGTTGGCTTCGAACGATTCGTTTGCTCTGAAGCCGGCTAGTGGCTCTTTGTCATTCGATACGTTTGCTTGCTCTTGTATTCAAACGTTCGATGTCTCAACTACGTCGGACGGGTATCGCACCATTGCGATTCATGGTGCTGGCACGGTTTTGGACGCGACGGGCGGCAATGATGCCAACGGCACGAAGCTGCAGACCTATGCCGCCAATGGAACCAAGGCCCAAAAGTGGATCATCGAGAAAGACGGCGAGCGCTATCGGATCGTGTCGGGCTTGAACGGACAAAAGGTCGCCGACATCCCCGGTGGCTCTATTGTGTCCGGCGCAGGACTTCAGCTTTACAGTGCAAATGGAACAGCGGCCCAATCCTTCTGTTTTGTAGATCCGACGGTCGTACGATCTGACCTCGATAGGCTCGCCTCTGATAACCGGGAAGTCGTCAAAGACGGTGACTATGCGATCGCTGCTGGTCCGGACTTGTCTCGAATGGTTCTCGATGTTGCTGGTGGTTCAACTTCTAGCGGCGCAAACGTGCAGATCTATCAATCGAATACGACTGCCGCTCAGCGTTGGCGTGTTTCGCATGACGATGACGGCTACCTCACGATAACGAATGTAAAGTCTGGCAAAGTACTTGATGCTTCCGTGGGCTCAACTTCTTTGAGAACGAACGTCCAACAATACGCGGCTTGTGGCGATGCGAACTATGCACAAAAGTGGATTGCGGTGCCGAATGGCGATGGAAGTGTTCGGCTTCTTTCTCCTGTTTGGCAACAGCGCATACTTGACGTTGCCGGTGGCTCTCTGAACTCTCAGACAAACGTGCAGCTATATGCTCCGAATGGAACTGCCGCGCAGCGCTTTACCTTTATTGCCGCAAGCCCTGCGTCAGTTAACCCGTGCGATGACATTTTGAAAGACAAGGGCTGGAGCGTTATTTCGCCCTCCTCAAATGGCTCTGTTGCCTTTGACGTTGCCGGTGGATCATTGAAGAACGGGGGCAACGTTCAGACATATTCCTGTAATGGCACACTGTCCCAGCTATTTGAGGCCGAATACCGAGACGGTTATTATGTTCTTCGTAATGCCGGCTCCGGTAAGGTGCTTGATGTCGCAGCTGGTGACGTTGTCCCCGGGACGAATGTCCAGCAGTGGGATGAAAGTCCCAACGACAACCAACTTTTCAGCGTCATTGCCAATGAAGACGGAAGCTATTCGTTTATCAATAAGGGCACAGGGCTCATGCTCGCTGTGTCCGGTTCAAATCTGGTTGCTGCCGCGCCGGGAGATTCCGTTCAGACGTCGTTTGTTTTTGCCGAGCAAGAAGACTTGCTGAGCGAAGGGCTTTATGAAATCTATCCGTCTGCAAATTCCTCCCATGTGCTTGATGTCGCGAGCGCATCTGCTGACTCCGGCGCCAACGTTCGGCTCTATTCCAACAATGGTTCCTTCGCCCAAAAATGGCTGCTTAAAAAGGTGGATGGAGCGAAGAATACCTATACGTTTGAATCTGTTTGCTCAACTAACAGACTTGCTGTTTCCGGTACTAATGTTTGCACGATGGCACCGGCAGATGTGAAAGCGCAGCAATGGGTGGCGCGAATCGATAGCAATGGTATTGAGTTTTTGTCTGCGGATGACCAAGACCTTTCGCTTGATGTGAAGGGCGGTAATTTTGCATCGACTTCCAATGTTCAGGTCCACTCCTCCAATGGTTCCGCTGCGCAGAGATTCCGCCTGCGCGCTACTTCGGCAACCATCGACAACGGTACGTATTTCATCCGTATGGCTTCTCACGCGGGCTCGGTCTTAGATGTTTCTGGCGGATCTTACTCGGACGGCGCAAACGTCCAGATTTGGCAGAACAACGATTCGGGTGCTCAAAAATGGAACTTCTCTCGAAACAGCGATGGCTCTTACAGCATCGTAAATGCTGCTAGCGGCAAGGCTCTTGACGTAAAAGATGCGGCTGCATCTTCTGGAACCAATATCCAACAATGGTCTAGGAATGGCAGTGCTGCTCAGCGTTGGTATATCGATTATGTACCCGGTGGATTTAAGCTGTCTTCCGCTCTGAATGGAGCGTTAGTTATCGATGTTTCTGGAGGCAACTGTGCGAACGGAACGAACGTTGCTCTGCATGCAAGCAACGATTCGAGGGCGCAGCGGTTTACTTTCAGAGCGACTACGTACGTGCAGCCGCTGCCTGCCGATCAACAAGCTATGTATAACCGCGCACAGTGGTATAACAGCAACACGGAATGGCTAATTTTGACTGATACCGTTGGATGCCGTACGGGTATTTTTAGGGGCTCTCGTGGTAATTGGAGGCTCTGGTCCTTCTGGCAGTGTGCTCCAGGCAAAAATGGGTCGCCAACGGTGTTGGGTGAGTTCTCTGTTTACGGAAAGGGTATTTCGTTTGGACACGGATATACCTGCTGGTACTACACGCAGTTTTATGGAGACTATTTATTTCATTCGCAGCCTTGTTATACGGGAACGTTTAATGTGAAGGATCACACAATGGGGCGGCGCGCTTCGGCAGGTTGTATCAGGCTTACAACTGATCATGCCAAATGGATTTACGACAACATTCCCTATGGAACGAAGGTAGTTAACTACTAAGGTAGAAGGTGGCTCGCAGCTTGTGAGCCGCCTTTTTTGACGTAAAGAGTTGCATATTGCGCTAAACCGCGATTAAATGAACCAAAAGTATAGGCATTTTCACCGCATGTTTGATTGCATGATGCAATGCTTAAGCAATACGAACTCGTGGGGGGATGCACTACGTCGTAGGAGTTGGCGAGACCTTCTGGGGGATGTCATGCGTCATATAAAATGCGCTTGCACATTATTGCAAGCGGGATGTTTACTGGGACTGCTTCTGGCGCTGTCCATCGGGCTCAATTCGGGTTCAACGGCATTTGCCGATACTTCTTCGATTGGACTTTCCGCCGAAGATGCTGAGCATGCCGAGGATGCCGCCGGCTCTGTTTCGGATTCACTTTCGAGCGATATTGCCCAGGAGGGTGAGTCGAGCGACGAGAGCCTCGACAGTGCTTCCGAGGACTCCACTGAGGACGTTGATCTGACTAAATATGCGACTCTTGACGCGGGTACCTATTTTCTTACCTCGACTTTGTCGGGGCATCGAGTGCTCGATGTTACGAGCGGTTCGGTGAGCGCCGGCGCTGCGATACAGTTGTATGGGAGACATGAGACGGCTGCACAGCAGTTTGTCCTTGTTGATCTTGGCGGCCGTCAATACGCTTTTAAAAACATTAAGTCGGGGTTGTTCCTTTGCTACCCAAACGATGCCTCTCATTTCTCGGACCATCCGCGTCTTACGCAGAATACCGGCGATGATGGCGTTTGGGGCTTTGCATGGCATGCTCGACAGGTTGGCGGCGGATTTGTCTTTTCGCCTGTCGCCGATGATGATTTTGCCATCGACATCGCTGGCGCCAGCGATTCCAACGGAACAGAAATCCGTCTCTATCAATCCAATGAATCCGTTGCTCAGACGTTTACGCTCGAGAAGCCCAAGGCTACCATCCTCGCTGAGCTTGCTGCCGCCCACGCCTCCGACCTCGCTGACGGTACCTACTATATTCGCTCGGCAAAAAGTTCCTGGCAGGCGCTTGATGTTGCTGGTGGATCTAGGTCATCTGGTGCGAATGTCCAAATATACGCCTTCAACGCCACGATTGCACAAATGTGGACCGTTTCTCATGACCAAAATGGCTTTGTCACATTAACCAACAGTGGTTCCGGTCTTGTTCTTGATGTTTCTGGTGGAAGCGCTCAATCTGGAACGAACGTCCAGCAATATGCGTCAAATGGTTCTGCGGCTCAAAAATGGATTGGCGTTAAGGACGGGGACTCCATCAAGCTGGTGTCCGCGCTTGATCCGTCGATCTGCCTTGATATCGCCGACGGCAATACAAGTAACGGCGCGAACGTGCGAACTTGGTCGGATAATGGCGCGATTGCTCAACGTTGGACATTTTTCAATTTAGACGTTCAGCGCGAACAACTGGATGCACTTGCCCAGCAAAATGCCGGCAATATTGCTGATGGACGCTATGTCTTGGCGCTTGGAGTCGGAGGAACTAAGGTTCTGGATGTGAAAGGTGGCTCTAAAGACAACGGCGGCAATGTTCAGTCGTATGTGTCGAATATGACAGCGGCTCAACAGTGGGACATTTCGCATGATGAACTCGGCTATTTGATTATCAAAAACGTTTCCTCTGGCAAGGTGCTCGATATTGCTGGTGGTTCTTATTCGTTGGGGACCAATATTCAACAGTATTCATCCAATGGATCGCGTGCCCAGCGCTGGATTGCCGTTCCCTCGGTGCCGGGTGGCTCGTTCCGGTTGCAGTCCGCGGTCCTACCCGATCTTGTTCTAGATGTTGCGGGCGGATCCTCTTCGAACGGTGCTAATATTCAAACATATGCGAGCAACGGCACCGCCGCCCAAAACGTTCGTTTTGTATCGGCCGTTCCCGATGTGGCCCCGTCCAACGATCTTGGTTTGGACGGCTGGTTCACTATTTCGCTGGCATCGGATTCATCTCGTGTGTTTGATATCTCCGGAGGGTCCTCTTCCAACGGGGCAAACGTACAGGTTTATGCTGCCAATGGCACGTTTGCTCAGGTCTTTAAATTTGTATATGAGCATGGCTACTATCGAATCGTGAATGCTCAGTCTGGTAAGGCTCTCGATGTTGATGGCGGCAATGTGTGCCCCGGAATAAATGTCCACCAATGGAGCGGTGACCGCAATAACGTAAATCAGCTGTTTTCCATTGCTCGTAACGATGACGGTTCCTATACGGCAACGAATAAAGCAACTGGATTGGTCCTAAGCGTTGCTAACTCTAATGTGTACGGAGACATCCCGTCTGATTCCGCGTCGCAGTGTCTTGCCTTTACAAAGCTGACCTCGCTTTTGCCCGAGGGCTTCTTTACCATTTCGAACTCTGCTTCCTCTTCTGCGGTCTTGGACATTGCGGGCGGCTCGGCCAGTGACGGCGCTAACGTTCAGCTCTATGGAAGCAACAAGTCGATTGCTCAGAAATGGAAAGTTGCCAAGGTTGCCGACCGTGATAATACGTATACCGTTGAAAGCTTGGTGTCTGGCAAGGTCTTAACGGCAGATGAAGATGGTAACGTTTGCGTCCGATCTTTTGATAATGGTGATGCTCAGCTTTGGACCGCCCAGATTGATAAGGGCGGTGTCAACTTCGTTAACGTTGCAACCGGTAAGGTCCTCGATGCCGCAGGTGGCTCAACACGCAACGGAACTAATATTAGGACGTATGATTCTAACGGTACTTTGGCACAGTCTTTCAAGTTGTCTGCCTGCTCGTTAGTTGATTCGGGTACCTATGTTATTGCCGCTGCTTCCAACCGTTCCAAGGTGCTTGACGTGGCGAGTGGCTCTCGTTCCAACGGTGCTAACGTGCAGCTTTGGTCTTCCAATGATTCTGGCGCTCAAAAATGGAACGTCAGCGTTAACTCGGATGGAAGCATTTCGATTCAGAACTGCCGAAGCAAAAAATATCTCGATGTCCTGAATGCTCAGGGTGCTTCGGGCGCTAACGTTCAGCAGTGGCAGGGGAATGGAAGCTCCGCTCAGCGCTGGCGTGTTGACTACGTAGGTGGCGGCTCCTTTGTCATTCGTTCTGCGCTTAACGACTCACTCGTTTTGGACGTGAACGGGGGTGCGCTTAATGATGGAGCCAATATCCAGATTTACGCTGCTGATGGCTCCGGCGCGCAGGGATTTTACTTTGCCCAGACGAGCTATACGCCCGAGGCGGTAGATCTGGCTGTCCCAGTTTACAATCAGTACTCCGTTGGTCTTCCCAATGGCTGTGAATCGGCGGCTCTGACTAACGTCCTTAACTATTACGGTTTTGGTGTTGGTCCGTGCGAGATGGCCGATCGATGGATCCCCCGTAGCTCCTGGGACTTTGTCTGGTGCTTCTGGGGAGACCCCCACAGCTATAACAACGGTAACGAGATCTGCGCTCCTGGACTCAATAGGGCTGCCAATAATTTCCTAGCAAGTAGAGGGAGCAAGCTGCGTTCGTACGACGTGTCGGGAACCTCTCTGTATGACCTCTGCAATTACCTTGATGATGGTCATCCGGTCATTATTTGGACTACCGTTCACCAGGGCAACGTTGGAAATATCTATGCCCGACAGGGTGGATATTTTGCTTGCGGTAACTCGCATACGGTTGTTCTGAAGGGTTATAACCCTCAAACAAACAAGGTCATGATCTCCGATACCATCGATGGCTATACCACCTACGATCGAGATTGGATTGCTTGGGTCTACCAGCAACGAGGTGCGCAAGCGGTCGTTATTAAGTAACCAATTGCAACAATATTGCGGCTCGTATCAACTATTATAGATTCAGTGTTAATTTGAATCGGGGGTCTGATATGAGTTCCAGCCGATATGCCCGTGGCCTAGCTGCTATTTCGGTAGTGGTTTTGGCTGCGGGTCTTTTTGTTTCCTTCGTTGGGGTTTCTCCATTATTTGCCGAAGAAGTGTCTACGAACGGGTCCGATGGTAATCGAGTAATCGAATTGGGTACTGCCGATGACGGTGATGGTACCTTCGCTCCGAATAGCTCGACCGTGCTATCTAGCGAGGGGCGATCTGAAGACTCGTCGACATCTGCCGTCGAATCGGCCGATGGTACGACGCCTCAAGATGCTGAGAGCGTTGAGGACTTAGCCGTTAAAAACAAAGGGACGCTCTCTGACGGTGCGACCTATGTTTTTGCTTGCAGCAATGCCTCGCGCAAGGTGTGGGACGTTGCGGGCGGATCTTCCTCAAATGGCGCTAATGTTCAGATGTACAACTCGAATATGACTAAAGCCCAGCGTTGGTTAGTACATGAGGACGAGAACGGGTTTTTAACTTTTGAAAACACCGGTTCCGGTTTGGTGCTTGATGTTTCTGGTGGTATAGCCGAATCGGGTCGTAACGTTCAGCAGTATGTGGCTAACGGTACGCGCGCGCAAAAGTGGATTGCCGTTAAGGACGCCGATGGAGGCTTGGTGATACATTCCGCCCTTAACTTTGATTACGTGCTCGATATCGCGGGCGGCAGTTCTGCTAATGGAGCTAATGTCCAGCTATATAAGGCCAATCAGACCGCCGCGCAGCTGTTTTTTGCAATCGACTCCAATCCGGTCGTTGATTCTTTAGGACACAACGTCGCCGACGGTGTTTATTGTTTTGAATCTACCGGCTTGGCGCTCGATGTGAAAGGCGCTTCTGCTGAGTCCGGTGCGGCTCTTCAGTCGTATGCAAATAACGGTACCGTCGCGCAGGCGTTCCGTCTTACGTATGACAGCGCATCCGGTTATTACACGATCGCTTCGCTTGTTTCGGGCAAATTGATTGACGCCGATTACGGTAGCGTCGTACCTCGCGGCGCCGCCCATCTCTACGGATCTCTTGATGATGCTGGTTCATATACAAAGAATCGTTCTTGGATCCTCGAGCCTTCTGGAGAGGGTTTTGCCATTAAAAACGCTGCTAATGGGTTATATCTTTCGTTTGAAAGTGGCGTTGCCGTTACCTCCACTGATGCCGCTACCTGGACTTTGACGCAGACGAAGGGCTTTACCTGGACGCAGGCTGATATCGACGCCTTTGCTGCTGGGCAGGGCTTGCAGATCCCTGATGGAACTTACGCCCTCGGCATGGACTCATCACCGCGAAGTGTTGTCGATGTTTCTGGTGGCTCTGCTTCGAATGGCGCCAACATCCAAATCTATGCCTCCAACAACACCGCAGCTCAACGCTGGTTTATCAAGAATGCGCTCGACTCAAATGGTCAGCCTACCGGCTATGTGACGATTGCTCATGCAGAAACCTCTTCGGCCCTCGATGTCACGGGTGGTGGCAAAAAGTCCGGCAACAACGTTCAGCAATATGCCGTGAATGGCACCGCCGCGCAGCGTTGGATTCCTATTAAGCAGACAAATGGGTCATTCGTGTTTTATTCCGGCCTTGGACGAAACCTTGTTTTAGACGTAAGTGGCGGAAGTGTCTCTAATGGCTCAAATGTTCAAATTTGGACAGCAAATGGCTCTGCGGCTCAGCGTTTTATTGCCATCGATGCTAATCCTCATGTCGGAGCAGGCACCCAATCGGTTGCGGATGGCATGTATCAGATCAATTCCGTTTCCGATTCTTCTACATGCCTTGACGTGGCGAGAGGTTCCGTCTCCAACGGCGCCCGAATTCAAACGTATGCCACAAATGGCACTATGGCTCAGTGTTTTAAGCTTTCGTACGATTCCGCCACGGGTTTCTACTCGATTCGTTCCGCGAAGTCTACCAAGGGACTTGATCTTGATAGCGGCGATATTATTCCTGGTGCTAAAGTTCAACAGTGGGATTATCCCGGGAATGGTTCGAATCAACAATGGCGTATTGAGCCTGTTGGATATGGCTATTTAATCCGATCTGTTGCAAGCAATTTGGTGCTGGAACGCAAGTCAGATGGTTCCTTGACGACCGCAATCGAGTCTGGTAGCGCTGCACAACATTGGACCTTTGAAACCTTCGCCGTTTCGTTCAGCGAGGGCTGCTATTCCATCCATTCAGATTCTACGGGTAAATATCTTGACGTTACCGGTGGTTCCTATGCAGACGAGGCTCCGCTGCAGGTTTATACGGGAAACGGTACCCTGGCTCAGAAATTCTGGGCTCGTAAGGATGACCAGGGCTACTATTTCTTCCAATGTGCCAATTCTGCCAAGTATCTTTCGGCTCGAAAGTCCGATGGTGCCATTCTTCAAATTTCGGATAAAGAAGCCGACGAGGTCAAATGGTCGATTGAAATCTGCTTTGGGAAGGGGGTTGAGCTTAAGAATAAAAAGAGCGGTAAGGTGCTGTCCGTCTCTGGCTCTGGCGGGTCTGTTGTCTGCGTTGACGAGAACGGGTCTGCAGCGCAAGGGTGGACTATTGCGTCCGTCCCCCTTATTTCTGACGGTTTCTATGAGTTCGCTCCCATGCATGCGATTGGACAACGACTTGATGTGGCTGGTGGCTCTCGCTCGAATGGCGCAAACGTTCAAATATATGCTTCTAACGGTACGTTAAGCCAGCGTGTTTGGGTCCGTAGCGTCGGCGGCGGCTGGTACTCGCTTACGGCTTGTTGCTCTGCTTACCCACTTGATGTTCTCAACTGTTCCAATGCGGATGGCGCTAATGTTCAACAGTGGCAGTGGAATGGGTCGAACGCGCAAAAGTGGCGTTTCGAAATGGGGGAGCGTGGAATCAAGATTGTTTCGGCTTGCGGCAATAAGGTCCTGGAGGTAAGCGACGGGGCCACCGTGAATGGAGCCAATGTCCAGCTCTGGTCTTATACTGGCTCCGCTGCTCAGTCTTGGCGCGCTCTTTCTGCCGAACGTCCTGCGAAGATTGGTTATCAGAACCCTGCGAACTACCCCCAGGTAAGTAGCTTGACGGTAAGGCTTCCAAGCTATTGTACGGGCGAGTTCACCTATGTAACGCCGTCTCGTATTGCGATCGATGCCACACGAGACGACTGCGTCAATGCCTTTATCCAGCGTGCCTATGAGTATGTTGGTACGAGGTATATCGAGCCCTACTCTACCGCGCCTGGTGGCGCCGTCGATTGCTCTGGCTTTGTGTTGCAGTGCCTCTATGCCACGGGTATGGATATGGGTATCTACAACCCCTATAACCATCGTTGACTTGCATGGCAGACGTACAACTCTATGAATTGGTACAATAACGGTACATTTTTGCCGGTAGGCGTTAACAGCATGCAGCGAGGTGACGTTGTCTATTATCGTGGTCATATCGCTATCTATCTGGGGGATGGGCGCATGATTGACTCCTGGCCGCATCAGGGCGTCGGTGTCCATGGTGTTTACGAGCGCGGCAATCCCATTGGTGCTGCACGCCCGTTCGTATAGTCCTATTTCTTTAATCGAGGTTTATTAGAGATTAAAAAATCAGTCCTGTTCGTGCCGTTAATTCCTGCGTGCTTCGCGGTCGCTGCTTTGTGCTCTCCCATTCAAGTTTACTCAATTGAGTTGGCTACTCCGAATGATGAGGCCCTAATTTCTCCGGTAGTGTCTACTGAAGATGATTCGATTGAAGCCCATGGTGCTTTTGGAAAGGATTCCTTGGGGTCCACAGGAGATGCTGGCGATATCACTCCTGCCGATGCACAGACTCCTGCCGTGGGTGATGATGAGGCTGGCGTTTCTTCTCCTGTTTCAGATGTTCCTGCTGAGCCTTCTGCCCTGCCTTCGAATCCGCAGATTTCCGACTTTCCTTCAGCGGATATCGATGAGGGCGTCTATGAGATCTCTAGCGCCGGCTCTAATAGGGTCCTGGATGTCTCGGGCGGCTCATGCGATAACGGCGCCAATGTCCAGCAATATGTTCTCAACCATACGAATGCGCAGGTCTGGAATCTCGTTAAGATCGCTCAGACTATTGATGACGGACTGTATCGACTTGGCTCCATGCTCAACGGTGGTCAAGTAGTCGATGTCGCCGGAGGCTCTTTGAGTGATTCGACGCAAGTTCAACTTTATGGTTCCAACGATACGCTTGCTCAGTATTGGACGTTTACGTATAACAAGTCGACAGGATACTATACGGTTCGCTCTGCGGTATCAGGTAGTGTACTTGATTGCCGCGGCGGTGGCGTTTTGAATGGAACTGCGGTGCAGCAGTATGCCGAAAACGGTACGACTGCTCAATGGTGGCGCGTCGTTATGAATGCCGACGGCAGCGTGTCTCTTGTTTCCGCCAAAAGCGGTTTGGCGCTTGATGTTACAGGGGCTAATTTTGCCAACGGAACTAGGCTGCAGCTCTATTCACAAAATGGAACACTCGCGCAAAAATGGACGCTTTCGGTTCCGACGGTATTTGTGCGTGACGGACTGTACGAGATCTATTCTCGCGTAGACGGTAACCGTCTCATCGATGTCTCTGGTGGATCGAGGGCGGACGACGCTAAATTGCAGGTATGGAATCGTAACGGCACTTTGGCACAGAAATGGTCGGTTAGTGTTTGCGACGATGGGTCGGTTCTTATCAAGGGCGCAAATTCGGGCAAGTACCTTTCGCAAAGCGACGGAAAGCTGATGAGTGTTAAGGAGGCGGCGGAAGGTTCCCACTGGATTCCGCGCGTGTCTCCAATGGGCGGTCTTGTTCTTGTGAATGCAGTCTCGGGCGCTGTGATTGACTTGACCGGCGCCAATGCCGCTGCGGGCACCGCGATTCAGATGTACGCCAATAATTTTACGGCAGCTCAGGCGTGGCGTTTTGTTGCGGCTTCGCTTATTGATGATGGCGTCTACGTAGTGGTGAACCAATCGAGCGGTAATCGTGTTTTGGATGTTGCCGACGGATCCAGCGGTGCCGGAGCTCGAGTGCAGCTATATACCGCTAATGGAACGAACGCGCAAAAGTGGTATGTCCGTTCTTTGGGAAACGGTGCCTACAGTCTGACTGCTTTTGTATCTTGGAAGGCGCTCGACGTTCCGAGCGCTAATGCATCTAATGGCGCTTCTGTTCAGCAATGGGACTGGAATGGTTCTGATGCACAAAAGTGGCTGCTTCGCCTTGCCGATGACGGCGGCATCGCAATTTATTCGATGCTTGCTGACGGTTCTTTCGCGTTGATGAACAGCGATAACGGTCTTGTTCTTGGCAATGGTGGTAGCGACTCATGGCGCTTTGATACTACGATTGTTTCTGAGCAACCTTATGCTGACGCTAACGGTGCGCAAAGGCGACTCGTCGACATTGCATACTCCACTCCTACTCCTGGCGCCAATCTTTGCTCCGCGTGGATTTCGATGGTGTTTAATACGGCAGGTTATGGCTATGCCTACGGCGATGCCTGCGACATGTTTTGGTCTTATTGCCATGACAACAACCGCGCTAATTTGAAAGTTGGTATGATTGTCGCTGTTCCGTCCCACTCCCACAATTGGGCGGGCTCTAGGTGGGGTCATATTGCAATCTATATTGGCGATGGCAAAGTTATTGAGAACATCGGTCGAGTTAACGTTCGCGGGCTTAATGACTGGGTCAATTATTATGGAACCACATATACGCCGCTTTGGGGTTGGTATCGCAATATCGCCCTTTGTTAGTTTGGATTTAGGTTGATGGTTATGCGCAAGAAAACTTGTCTCGCATCGTCGCTATTGGTTGCCCTCGGTCTGCTTTGCAGCCTGGGGGCAACCCCTGTTTTTGCCGACGATGGTTCGCTCCCGGTCGATGCATCTTTAGAGGAGCGTCTTGCCTATGGTGAGGCGCATCCCGCGGATGATTCCAACGACTATACCGCTGGCAGCTCGATGGAGGGTGAGCCGCTTGCCGCCGCGCTCGACGATCGTTCTGCAAGCGGGTCTCCCTATTGGGGCGGCACGAACGCTTCTAAAGTGTTCTATAACGGGTATGGCGAGGTTTTTGCCTCTCCGGCGCTAAAGGTCATTGACGTTTCTGAGTGGCAGGGGTCGATTGACTGGAATAAGGTTCAAAATTCTGGCGTTGATGCTGTAATTTTGCGCTTTGGTTATTCGGCGACCTATTTTGACAAACAGTTCGAGCGCAATTTGCGTGAGGTTCGCCGCTTGGGAATTCCTTTTGGCGTGTATATCTTTAGTACGGCTCAGAATTCGAATGATGCTACTGGCGAGGCGTACTTTACCCAACAGATCGTAAATAAGTACAGCCTGTACGATCTGTCGCTGCCGATTTTTTATGACCTTGAATCGTTCTATGACAGCAAAGGTAATGCGATATCGCCTAATAGCTCCTCTACGTACGAGGGCATCGTGAATGCGTATTTTAATACGCTCTCTGGTTTTGGCATTAACAAGGTATCCATTTATTCTGGTCGTTGGTACGCGGATACCTATCTAAAAGCTGCAAGTGTGCGCCCCCGCGTGTCTTGGATCGCGGAATACGCCCCCAAGCTCAGAACTTCGTTTAGTTGCGCCGGACAGTACGGATGGCAGTACACTTCGTCGGAGCGACTTGATGGTATCACCGCCAACACTGTTGACATGAATGCCTTTTCTTCGGCCGATTTTGTTAACGTCGTTAATCTGCCCGATTATGCTCTTTCGGACGGGACTTACTATATCGATTCGATAGCAAAGGCTTCCTCGAGCGTTACTGTTGGTGATGACGGGCAGCTTTCTTTGTTCCATGCTCAAGGGTCTTCAAATCAGCGCTTTCGTCTTGAGTCGGCTGGTTCCGGGGCCTATCGAATTAAGAGCGAATCTACTGGACAATATCTATCCGTTGCCGGCGACAATGCGCAAAGTGGTTCTTCGGTTGTTCAGGCCGCTTATGCTGAAGACAGTCGTCAGCTTTGGCATATTCGTGTTGCCGATAGTGGTTTTTATATCCAGTCTGCCCTGGGTAACTGGACGCTCGATCTTTGCAACGGTAGCACTTCGGATGGTACTTCGGTTAGGATTTGGGCTCCGAATAAATCGAATGCCCAGCGTTTTACCTTTGCCTCTTCCTCGACCGTAGAGACCGACAAAGCTTTTGTTATTAAGAGTTCGCTCAACCCGCAGCTGGCCATGGATATCAACGGCGGGTCTTCTGATGATCGTGCGCGTCTTCAGATTTACACTGCCAACAACAGCCAGGCGCAGATGTTTACTTTTAAGCAGGTCGGTAATGGCCTGTACGAAATCGTAAACGTTAACTCGGGTAAGCCTTTTGAGGCTCAAGGGGGCTCCGTTTCCAATGGTGGCGCCGTCTCTCAATACTCTTCTAACGGCACCAGTGCGCAGCATTGGTCTGTTATCGACTGTGGTAATGGCAAGTATTCATTCATAAATTCTAAGTCCGGCAAAGCCATTGATGTTCCTGGCGCCAATGGCGTGAGTGGGTCCGCACTGCAAATTTATACCTATAACGGATCTGACGCTCAAAAATGGACGCTCGCTTCTGCGCGCACCGTTCGCCAGCAGCTTGATGATTTAGCCGCTTCTAGCAGGGGACTAGTAAAGGAGGACGCTGAATACGCCATCGGTTCTTTATCCGAGCGTCAGGTCCTTGATATTTCCGGCGGATCTGCGAATTCCGGTGCAAATTTACAGGTGTATGCATCTAACGCTACACCGGCTCAGCGCTGGACGTTTACGTATGACAAGAATGGTTATGTAACCATTACCAATGTGGGGTCGGGCAAGGTTTTAGACGTCTCCGGCGGCAGTAAGAAAGCCGGCGCCAATGTTCAGCAATATGCGTCTAACGGGTCTTGGGCTCAGAAGTGGATTCTTGTAAATTGCGGCGAGGGCTCGGTTAAGATCTGTTCCGCGCTTAAGACCGATTTTGTCTTGGACCTTGCCGGTGGGTCCACTTCGAATGGTGCAAATGTCCAAGTTTATGACGAGAACGGTACCGATGCCCAGCGATTCCGCCTGTATACAGCCGGAGATGTTTCTAAGGGTCAAACAATTGATTCTCAGTCTGCTATCGTAACGGCTCCTGATGGCCGCGTCTTTGATGTGACCAGCGGTAGCATGGATAGCGGTGCCGCTATTCAGCTATATAGCCCTAACGGGACTATTGCGCAGGGATTTGGCTTTGAATACGATGCCGCCAAGGGTCTTTACGCAATCAAGTCTGCAAAATCTTATCGCTATTTCTATGCCCAGGACGGGGATATAGTTCCCGGTGCTGTTGTGAAGCAGGGGAGTGCCTCGCCCTCGTCGTCTAATTATTACTGGGCTATCGAAGATGCCGGTAGTGGCTCGTATCGTATCGTTAACGCTGGTTCTGGCTGTACTCTAGGCGTAAACGCCTCCGGTAAGCTGGTCACGGTTTCCAGAGGCGATTCCCGTGAGCTTTCGGTTGCATTTGCACCTTCTAGCTTTAAGTGCTTGCGCTCCGAGCAAGACGCTGATGCCAAGGCACGTGTATCCGATTTGGCAGACGGCGAGTATCTCGTAAGCTCTAGCAAGAACTATTCGTTTGTCTTGGATGTTGCTGGCGGCTCGAAAGGCAATAGCGCCAATATTCAGCTGTACAGGTCGAACATGAGCAATGCTCAGCGTTGGGTTGTTTCACATGACGACAAGGGCTATGTTACGTTTACGAATGTTGGCTCTCATAAGGTGATTGATGTTGCCGGAGGAAACGCTTCCGCTGGAACAAACATTGCCCAGTACGCCTCCAACGGCACGTATGCTCAAAAGTGGATTGCCGCCAAGCAGTCTAATGGTACGTATCTCATTGAGAGCGCTCTGAGGCCCGGTTTATATCTTGGATCGAGAGGATCCGGCGCGTCCAATGGTGTAAACGTTGAGCTGAGCTCTAATGAGGGCGCCTCTCACTTTGCCCTGTTGAGCACGTCCTCGTCGGTCGCAAAATGAGGCGATATCCTTCCGAAGGGTTATTTCAAGTTAAGTCGCGCTTGCAGTTCCACCGCTAAGGTCATTGGCGATGCATGTAGCATAAGCTCGAACGGAGCAATAATTTAGTCCTGCAACAGAATAGAACGCTTGCTCAGCTTTTCAGCTTCGAATATTGCGATGGCCACCATGCTATCTGTAATGCAAAGTTTCAAAGGCGCTTGATGTAAATGGCGGTAATTTAAGTCCAGACGCCAATGTTCAGCAATGGCCCTGCGATTTTGAAGAAACGAATAGGCTATCCGCTGCACTCGATAATGGCGATGGTACGTTCTCCCTTGCGAGTATATCAACTAGCTAAGCTTTTGATTCAACTCAGGCTATTTGGATGCATATCTTCCCAATGGAACCGCCGCTCAAAAGTACTCGTCTCATTGGGCTAATGAATCTTTGGATGAAGACGCCCTTTCTTTCGAGTCGTATTCGAATTCAAAAGCCTTGGATGTTTCCAGGGAACTTTGAAGGCCGATGTCGCGGTCCAGCTATATACATCAAATGATACTCCAGCTCCATTCGATATTCACATTGTTTCGTAGATTGACGATATGTTCTGGGGTGAGTGCGAAGCATCGGATCATTACGGTTCTGCCTTGAGGCAGATTCGCCAGCGCTTTGTTCTTAATGATACAGCTTAGTTTGTTGGAAACTTGGAGGTGGAATAGGTGCTCTGTGTCTATCAAACAAATGGGGACTACGGTCAATCCTCCTTCGTATGTTACTCTAGATTTATCTATGAAAATCATGGTCGCGCTTGTAAGGCCTAAGGGTTGGAGACATTTGACGATGGGGGATAACTTGTCATGATATTGATTTTGACTGGGTTTTAGCTCCCCACGGCTCCTTCGGGCGTTTCATCTAACGATCCGATGCATTAATCGAATGAGTTACATGTGAGAGAAGATATGACTAGTAAGAAGTATTTAATACCACTTAAATTAAGACCACTATTAATCGTGCTTGTACTCGAGTTGTTCCTGTTTAATTTTCCGTTTTGGGAATCATTTGCTTTTCAAACAGTTCCTTGTTCGTCCGTGAGCCTTAATGGCATTGAAAAAATCAACGAGCATACCTATAAAATGACAGAAGAAGGCGGCCGTCTTTCTTTTCGCTTTAACTCTGTGAACATCCAGAATGTTCACATTCAGCCTCTGAAGCAAGAGGCCTACTCGTTGCGTGTTGGAAAGGGTGTCAATTATAAAATATCAATAAAAGACACTGGAAATACTGAAACCCCGATGCCCGTGGGGGCACAAACAGTGTGTAATCTGCTATCTACATCTCACTATATTCGAATACATCCAGCTGGGGAGGTTGATGAGGTTAACATTTATCCACAGGTTGCTAAAGGCGATAGTTTTTCGATTGTAAACATTTCCTTTAATCGACATGTGCCATTTTATTTTTCACCAATCCGATTTGTCGTACTTTGTGTTCTTGGATATCTAGTCTATGCATTTAGCTCTAAGTCGCGTCTGTTTGCTATGCCCCTGGACCTTTCTGATTCGATTCAAATGCGCCTCACGGTCGCTCTGATCTTAGGGGTGGTTCTTTTTGCGGCTGCTACTGGCAAACTTATTCAGCCTGGCGTTAATTTGTATTCTGGTGATGCCTATACAGAGAACGGTAGCTTTATTCAAGATCAGAATCAGTACAACCATTTGTCTAACGCTCTAATGGAAGGACATCTATATCTAGATTTAACCCCTCCGTCTTGGCTCGACGACATGAGTAACCCTTATGATGCAGGAGCACGGGCCGCTTTATCACAAGAAACTGGTGAGGCAACGTATTGGGATTATGCATACTATAATGGTCATTATTATTCATATTTTGGGGTGCTCCCCGCTCTATTGACTTTTGTTCCGTTTAAGTTGGCTACAGGTTCTGATTTACGCACGGATTATGCTGTCGTTTTATATGCCGTGTTCTTTATTTGTTCTGCTGCGTGCTTAATTTATCAACTTATCCGGCGATATTTCAAGTCTGCGTCATTCGGCATTTTTCTCCTCGCCTGTTTTCTGCTTTCTTTTGGAGGGGGACTTTTGACGCAAGTTTTTTATCCAACTGTTTACTCTCTGCCCATACTGTCTGGATTAGGCTTTTCGTTCTTGGGCTTGGCGTTTTGGATTCACTCTGCTGAGAATAATCTCAAAATAACGGAGCTTGTGTTGGGCTCACTTTGCATAGCCCTCACTCTCGAATGTCGCCCTGCGTATGTATTGGTTTGCTTATTTGCCTTTCCAATCTTTTGGACTGAGTTAACTGAAGATCGACTATTTTTCTCTAAAAAAGGACTTGCAAATACTTTCGCAGTGTTATTGCCATTCTTTGTTGTTGGTGTTGGGGCTCTGATTTATAACTATTTGCGCTTTGATTCCTTTACTGAATTTGGTGCTTCTTACAATTTGACTGGCTTCGATATGGTTCATCAAGCGCATCCTCTCTCGCGTGCTTTCGGGGGTGTATATATGTTTTTCTTTCAGCCGTTGAGGGTTGAACCTAGTTTTCCGTTCCTCTCTGAAATTGGCGGCCTGTCTAGCTATCATGGCGAGCTCCATATTGAGCCTTACTATGGCGGGCTATTTGCATTTTCTCCGGCATGTCTGTTTATTTTTACCTGGCCGTTAGTTGCTAGAGGCGAACAAAAAAGACCGATAAATATTAATCTGTTTGTTATTGTCTGCATTGCACTCATGCTGGTCTTTGCAATTACGGATGTTCAGGTCGCTAGTATCTCGATGCGCTATCAATCTGATTTTGCTTGGCTTGCGGTTATCGCGAGTGTACTTTGTCTGCTTTCATTATTAAGCGCTGCAACCATAAATGTGCGAAATCATATTATCGGTTGGTTTTCGGCCCTAGTAATTTTGGGTATGGTTCTTTCCGCTCTAAATCTGTTTTCTATTGGTAGGTACGGGCAGCTTGTTTCCACTAATCCTGCCCTATATTACCTGGTAGAGTCTTGGTTTATTCCCTTCTCATAGTTTCGATGACTACAAATATAGATTCGTTTAGTACGTAGAGGACTTCGGGGTCAATGATTAGGAAAATAAATAAAGCCGTCAGATTGATGGCGCTGACATTTTGCTATTGATTTGTGGAGCCAGCTTGGCTTTTGCGTTTTTATTTGGTTCGAATATTGCAATTAAGGGCTATAAATCTGCTTCGACTTTCAGCATTATCTTTCAAATGGTGGTTCTTACATTTTTATTCTGCTTGATCTTCGTGTTTTTGGAATCGATCTTACCGCCAGTTCGTGATTGCGCATTGGAGATGCGGAGGGAAATTTGTATTGCTTTTTAGCTGAACATCTCCGTAAACATCCGTTTCTTATTCCATTTACTGCTTTATTAGTTTGCTGGATGATTTGGATAGTTGCGTGTACCCCGGGGCAATGAATTGGGATACTTGGGACCTCGGACGTTTTACCGGACCATGTCCCGACGCTATGCCGTGTGGCCCCTCTCCTCGCGATACTCCCTAATGGTCTTCCATCCTTGATCCTTCTTGAGCTTGTCGTTCCTGTACCACTCGATATATTCGCCGATTAGGCGGGAGAACTCGTCGAACGGCACGCCGGTCAAGTCCCTGTCCTTGAAGAAGTCGCACTTGAGCGTGCCGAAGAACCCCTCGGCGCGCGCGTTGTCGGGGCTCCGGGCCCTCCTCGACATCGAGCGCACCACCCCGAAGCCGCACGCTTCGCGCCACTTGCGCCACATGTAGACGGCGCCGCCGTCGGTGTGCACCGTGAGAGGCTGCTACTCCGTCGGGACGGCTATCCCCACCAGGTCCCTAGTTGGATTGGTAACACTTTTTGGACGATTCTGGGAGGGACATCCCCCCTTCCTGAACTCGACCGGCGACATGTAGCCCAGCGTCGAGTGGATCCTGAACTTGTTGTACCGGTGTGCGTAGTCCGAGAACTTGGCCCGGAGCTCGCGCGTCGTGCCGAACGTCTCGCGGTGGACGTGCTCTCCCTCAGCTTCCTGTTGGTCGACTCGTCGACGGCGTTGTCGTAGGGGGCAGCCCTTGGTCGACAGCGACCTCTCTATGCCGAAGGCCTCTGGCATCAGGTCGATCTCGGCGTTGGCGAACTAGCTGTCGCGGTCAGTGTGGAAGGCCCCTGTTAGCGTCAATCTATTTTTCACCAGTTTCGCTAAACAGGCGCGCCGTTCGCGCAAAGGCGGTTTCACCGGTTGCGCTAACGTATTTTCACCGATTCCGGTCACGGTTTGACGGGCCCGTCCCTCGGCAGGTCCTTCAGCCTGTAGGACCTGCCGGTTATCTTGACCAGGTGGCAGTGGTGGCACACCCTGTCCGCGATCGCGCTCGCCGCCACGTCGTCCCCGAACACCCTGCCCCAGCCGCTGATCCCCACGTTGGTGGTGATGATCGTCGAGCGCTGCTCGTAGCGCGTCGAAATCAGCTGGAACAGCAGGTCCGCGCCCGCGCTGCCGACGTCGAGGTAGCCGAGCTCGTCGATGATCAGCAGCCTCGAGTGGGCGTAGTACTTGAGCCTCTTCTTGAGGATGCCGCGCGACGAGGCGTCCTCCAGGTCCTCGACGAGCCGGGCGCAGTCCACGAACCTGACCTCGCGCCCCGCCCTGACCGCCTCGATGCCCAGCGCGACGGCGAGATGCGTCTTGCCCACGCCGGGGCTCCCCACGAACAGGACGTTCTCGGCCCGCTCCACGAACCTGAGGGTCGCGAGCTCCTCGATGTCGGCGCGAGGGACCGACGGCTGGAAGTCCCAGTCGAAGTCCGCCAGCCCCTTGACGTAGGGGAACCCCGACGACCGTATGCGCTGGTTGGTGATCCTGACCTCCCGGGCGGCGACCTCGACGCGCGTCATCTCCTCGAGGGCGGAGGCGAAGCCCCGCTCGCCCGCGGCGACCATCCTCACGTAGTCGGGCAGGGACGCCGCCATCTCGTGCAGCCCGAGCGCGGAGAGGTTCGCCTGCGCCCTGATCGAGGGGCTGCCCTCCGCGACGGCGCCCATCACGCCCCTCCGAGCGAGTCGAGCAGCGCGAGGTTTGCGCGCGCGGCCTCGGCGATGTCCGCGTCGGCCAGGCCCCGCTTCCCCTCGAGGGCCTGCCCATAGTGGTCGGGGTCGTAGTTGATGGGCCTCGACGGCCCGGACGCGGCGTCGTGGACGGCGACCTCCTCGCCGGCCATCCTCACAACGACCTGGCCGCCGGGCATCGCTATGACGCTCACGCGCCGGCCGATGCAGCGCCTGGGCACGGACCACTCCCTGCCGGCGGCCCTGACGAGCATGGTCGGCGGGACTGTCCGGACGCTCACGTCGCCCACCATCGACTCGAGGAGCCGGAGGTTCCCGATGGGCCGCAGGCTCTCCTTCTCCCGCATGAACAGCGCGTCGGGCGGCAGGCCGGTGGTGCGGTTCGGCTCCGAGTTGGCCTGGGCCTCGACCCGGGCCACCGCCTCGGCGAGGCCGCTCCACCCGGTGAACTCGCCGCCGTAGGCGAGCAGGCGGTTCAGGAAGCGGTTGGCCGACTCGTCCTTGCCCTTGGTCTGCGGCGAGCGCGGCGCGCAGAGCCTGAGCTCGAAGCCGGCCTCCCGCGCGAACCGCCACGCCCTCTCCTGCCTGGTCCTCCTGCGGCCCGAGACGGTCACCAGGCACGACATGTTGTCCGTGATGCACTCCTCCGGGACGCCGCCGAGGCGGGTGAAGGTGGCGAGCAGGCAGGACAGCAGGTCGTCGAGCGTGCGGCTCCTGACCGGTATGAAGCGGTGCTTCCGGGAGTAGCCGAGCGTCGCGGTGAACACGCTGAACTCGAAGAGCTCGCCCTCCGAGTCGACGAGCCTCATGCCCTCCTTCCAGTCGAACTGCAGCTGCCTGCCCGGGGGCGTCTCGAACCGCGGGTGCGGCTCGCGGCCGCCCGCGCCCCCGAAGGGCACGTCGCGCGCCCGGCACCACGCGGTGAAGGCGCCGTACCCGGGCAGCCCCTCCCCGCGGCCCTCGCGCAGGAACGCGTAGACGGCCATCTTGGTCATCCCGGGCAGCTGGGCCTTCGCGCGTATCTCCTCCTCGAGCGGGTCGAAGGCGCTGCCCCTCGCGGACCTCCCGTCGGCGGCGGACTCGCCCTCCCGCCAGTACTTGGCGACCGTGTGCCGGTCCATGCCGTGCCTCCTCGCGATCTCGCTGAAGTTCGGCTTCGCGCCGGACCCCCTGTAGACGTTCAGCTCTCCCATTACGTTTCGCTCCATATCCCGCTCCTCCCGGGTCGGATTCCCGATCGGAGCATAGTTCCGTTAGCGCAGTTGGTGAAAGTACGTTAGCGGGGTCGGCGAAAGCGCGTTAGCGCATTCGGCGAGATGCGTTTGCGAAAGTGGTTAATTTTAGATTAGCGCTAACAAACTCGGACCAGGCGGCCTCGCTCTCGCTGTCGAAGCAGGCGCAGCCGAGGAACTCCTTGTGCCCGGAGGACGACATGCCGATCGCCGTGACGAG
>JABLTR010000424.1_pt1 | contig 45778 bp, 37 predicted proteins | sample 7160071 | NCBI WGS metagenome assembly JABLTR01 (sample SAMN14651230, study PRJNA627086) | human gut metagenome | isolation source: feces | host: Homo sapiens | reverse complement strand
TTTTTTTTTTTTAAAATAAATGGGGGCGGGGTTTTGTTTTTTTTTGCCTACCGCGCGGCCCCACTTTTCTTTCGGTTTGTTTCCATCAATCCATTACAGATTCGAAAACATGTCGGCACCCTTTTTTATCAGGGTGATGTTCGGCGAACACGTAGAAGACGTGGCCGGGATATTCGTTGCCTTCTATCAGACACGGACCTTTTTCGGATATTCCTATGTCCCACCCTACGTAACGGACCTGCGGAACGACGAGGGCGGCTTCAAGCGCCATTGCTTTAACTTTTTCCCATTGAGGGATTTTGAAACCGACTATGGATTTGTGAGTGACAGGATGGGTCTCGTAGGCTACGTTTTCTCCATCCACAGCAGGGTACATCAGAGTTCCCGTTTCCAGGTCGACGGGTGTCAGCATACCGCCGTTGCAAAAGTTATCGACGATACCGCCTCTCCCGATGCGCATATATGCCGCCAGAAGGTTTGCTTTACCCTCCTTGTCGAGGAAGGTGATAGCCCTGATGGTATTTACGCTGCTTGGATTGAGAGAAGCCATTTCATCCACCTGGATGATCCGTTCTTCAGCCAGGTAAGGACATTTGTCCATACTGGCATCGAAGGAAGCCATTTCGGCCGGAAGCTTTGCGACACCGTCCCCATGTGTACCATCGGTAGGCTTCAGTATGAAATCATCTTTTCCCTTGATGAAATCGGCAAACTGGCTGCGCTGATCTTCTCCTTCGACCAGCAGCCAGTCGCGGCCCAGGAACTTGCCAAACTTTTCGTTGAAATCAGCTTTATTGAGAAAATAGTGGACGTAGTCAAAATCATTGTATTTGACCACGTACTGGTTATTGACGCCTCGGGTCACCACATCCAGGCGCTCTTCTTTGTTGAGCCTGTCCATCCTGGCGTTCAGGTAGTCTATATAGCCGGCCTGATATCTGAATCCGCAGTAGATGATGTCGAAGAACAAAGCGATGCTGTTTTTCCCGGAGATCTTATGCACTTTTTTGACTGTATCGAACAGCTGCCTGTAATCGATCTCAAATATACGGCCTATTAGGAATTTCAATTTTTTCATATTACACTAAACACTGCCTTCCTCATTGATTTGTTAATTAATATTAACATAATACGGAGAAAAAACAAAGGCTTTCGTTATTTAAGGTGCCTTTGCCGGAAATACTACGTTTGATATGGCGCCATCAACCGACTCGTGATATAATAACAGGGTTGCAGATAGATGAAAGGAAAACGGGAAAATATGGGAAGATTAAGATTTCTGATAGCGCTGTGGGTAGCCAAGCTGTCCATAGTCGCCCTTAAGATAACGGGACATAACGGCACCAATTTTCCGGGTGTCATAGCTATAAAGATCTGTCCTCAGTTTCTGAGATATATAGGGAAACCGAAGAGGATCATCGCTATTACGGGAACTAATGGTAAGACTACCGTTACCAATATGATGATAGACGCTCTTGCGCTGGACGGCAAGACCGTAGTCAACAACAGAGCCGGTTCCAATATCAATACGGGGCTGGCAACCAGTCTGATACAGAATTGCGGCATAGGAGGAGGATGCACCAAAGAGATGGGTATCTTTGAGATAGATGAGCGTTCTGCCAGACTGATATATCCGTATATCAAGCCCGAATATATGGTCGTGACCAACCTGTCAAGAGATTCTATCATGAGGAACGGACATCCTGAGTATATTTCGGGCATTCTTACCAGATACATTCCCGAAAGCACCAAGCTGATACTCAACGCAGATGATATGATCTGTTCCGGCGTATCGCCTGAAAACCAGAGAGTCTATTTCGGCATAGAGAAGATGGGCGGTGATGAGACGGAATGCCACAATCTGATAAACGATTTTCAGATATGTCCCAAGTGTCACAGCAGGCTGAAATACGAGTACGTCAGATACAGCCATATAGGCAGAGCTTATTGTCCTCAGTGTGGATTCAAAGCTCCTGAGTATGATTATGCCGGTCATGATGTGGATCTGTCAGATATGACTATCGCCATCAGGGACAGAAACGGCGATGTTCGCTACAGGCTGCTCAACGACAGCGTATATAATATCTACAACGTGGTTTCGGTGGTGGCGCTGTTATCAGAACTGGGATATTCGCACCGGCAGATACAAGGCTTCCTGAAAAATATCGATATAGTAGGTTCGCGATACGATGAGGACAAAGTCTACAGCTATACTATATGCAGAATGTTAGCAAAGGATAAAAACGCTTTTGCCACTTCCAGAGTTTTTGATTATATTTCCGGATGCGAAGGGAAAAAAGAGATAATCATCATGAACAGCTGTCGGGGCGACGCCAGGACGTGGTCTGAGAATATATGCTGGATGTACGACTGCGATTTTGAACTCCTCGATAACGACGATATAGAGAATATAGTGGTGTGCGGTCCCAGAGGAAAGGATTACAGGCTGAGGCTGTTGATGGCCGGGATCCCTGATGAGAAAATATCATACACGGAGGACGAACTGGACGCGCCTGATAAGCTGAAGCTTACCGGCAGTCATATATATGTCTTGTATGGGACCGATTCCATACAGCTGGGGAAAAAGGTGGCCGACAAAGTCAAGAAGATCATCGAAGAAAGAGAGGAAGACAGAATATGAAGGTGGAAGTACTCTTCCCGGAAATATGCAACCTGTACGGGGAGTTGGAAAATATCAAATATCTGAAGAAATCATGTCCTCATATAGAAGTCATCGAAACGGCCATAAACGACAGGCCGCTGCTGGTATCGGAGACGCCTGACCTGATATACATGGGAACTATGACCGAAAGCTCTCAGCAATTGGCTATCCGGCAATTATCGGGATACAGGCAGCGAATAGAGGAGCTGATGAAAGACGGAGCCAATTTCCTCATCACCGGTAATGCTCTGGAGGTATTTGGCAAGCGGATAGAAGACGTGGATGGAACGATCGTAGACGGGCTGGGACTGGTTGACATAACGACAAAGAGAGATATGATGAACAGGTTTAACTCGCTGTACATCGGTACTTTCGACAGCGGAAAGCAGCAGAGCGGCGATGCGGCCGGGGGTGCGGATCCGATGAAGATAGTGGGCTTCAAGAGCCAGTTCACTCATTCCTATTGGGAAGACGGCACAGAGGCATCGCCGCTGTTTATGACAGAACGGGGGCCGGGACTCAATCCGGAGATAAAAGAAGAGGGTATCAGGCTCAACAATTTCATGGCCACATATGTGATAGGGCCTCTCCTGGTACTCAATCCGCCGTTCGCCCGGTATATCCTGCAACGATGCGGCGTGGAGGATCAGACATTAGCTTTTGAGGAAGCCGCGATGGATGCTTATGAAGACAGAGTAAAGGAGTATTCCGATCCGAACACAGGATTTTACTATTGACAGAAGAAACAACGAAGAAAGGCAGGTGGACAATGATGAAAAAAACCAAGATAGTATGCACTCTGGGCCCTGCGAGCAAAGATGAAGAAACCATGAGAGCGATGTTGAAGGCCGGTATGAATGTGGCCAGGCTGAATTTTTCCCATGGGACTCACCAGCAGCACAGAGAGACTATAGAGACATTCAGAAAGGTAAGAGATGAGCTGGGCATCCCGGCGGCCGTTCTGCTGGATACCAAAGGACCTGAGATAAGGATTGGCGATTTCACCGACGGCGGCGCGGATCTGAAGGAAGGCGATATGTTCACGCTCACTTCTGAGAGCTGTGAAGGCACGAAAGAGAAGGTCAGCACCACATACAAAGCGCTTCCGACTCAAGTTGAAAAAGGGACAAGGATATTGATAGACGACGGCAGGATAAAGATGGAGGTCGTAGCTACTACAGATACGGAAGTTGTGTGCCGTGTCCTGGAAGGCGGAAGGATAAAGAGCAGGAAGGGAGTCAATATACCGAACAAATCTCTGGATCTGGAATATATCAGCGAAGCTGACAGGAATGATATCCTCTTTGGTATCGAGATGGATGTGGATTATGTGGCGGCGTCCTTCGTGCGGAGCGGCAGAGATGTGGAAGAACTGAGAACGCTGCTCAATGACAATGGCGGGAAAAAGATAAAGATAATCTCCAAGATAGAGAACATGGAAGGCATCAGCAACTTTCATGATATATTGCGGCTGTCAGACGGGATAATGGTAGCCAGAGGCGATATGGGTGTCGAAGTGGATTTTGAAAAGCTGCCGGGCATACAGAAGAAATTCATCAAGGAATGCTGCCGGGAAGGAAAACTGGTGATAACGGCCACTCAGATGCTGGAATCCATGACTTTCAGTACGTCTCCTACCAGGGCTGAGATAACCGATGTGGCCAACGCCGTGTTCGATGGGACTTCAGCGGTAATGCTTTCGGGAGAGAGCGCGGCCGGGAAATACCCGGTGGAGACCGTTGAGGCTATGGCAAAAATAGTCTGCCGGGCTGAGCAGGACGCCGAGGACGTGAACCAGTATAAATTCCTCGAGGTGGAATCCGATGAAAAGGATATAGCGAATGCTATAGGCCATGCGGCATGCACCACCGCGAAAGATATAAAGGCCAGCGCTATAATCGCCGTGACGACGTCAGGCTATACGGCGGAAATGATGGCGAAATACAAACCTGTTGAGCCGATAATCGCCGCGACTCCAAGGTTGAAAACTTATCATCAGCAGGCTCTCACCAGAGGCGTGATCCCGCTTCTGACCGAGTTCAGCAACGATTGGGATGATCTGATGGATAAGGTGACGGCGGAGGCCGAGAGCGCAGGTCTCATAAAGAAAGGCGACACGGTAGTCTTCAGTGCGGGGATGCCGCTGCAGGTTTCGGGAACTACTAATCTGATAGTAGTCAAAGTCGTGCAGTGATCATCTGGCGCAGTGTCCACAAGAAAGAAAAAAGGTCTGTCGCGATAGACATCTGTCGCGGCAGACCTTTGCTGATTTTTGATCGTGCTATAAACAATAAGTTTGACGTGAGATTGTTATTCTACTCTTCATCAACGGCAGTTTCCGCTTCGGCAGCTTTCTGAGCCAGGACTTTTTCGTACTCTTCAAAAATAGCATCCCTGATCTTGTTTCTAGTCTCGGAAACAAGTGGATGCGCGATGTCCCTGAAATCTCCTTCACCCATTTTCCTGCTTGGCATAGCGATGAAAAGTCCGTTCTGACCTTCGATGATCTTGATGTCGTGTACAACGAACTCATCGTCAAAGGTTATGGAGACCACTGCCTTCATCTTGCTCTCGTCATTGATTTTTCGAATTCTTACGTCAGTAATATTCATTTGTAGTACCGCCTTTCGTGCCGTAGTAATATGTTATTATTGCTTTTCGCAATAATAATAACCTTATTATATAATAGAATAATAACGTAAACAAGTATTTTTTTAAAAAATCTGAAAATTCGTTGTCACTTCCACAGTTCTGTCATATTCATCTACGGTTCCCAGGTAGACGATAGGAACGTAATCGCTGACTTTTTTGTTCCTGGGCTCAACGTTAACGATGGCGACTCCTACGCCAGCCACTTCTATATCTACCTCTGACAGTATTTCTGCGATACCCTTTATACTGCCTCCTCCGCGCATAAAGTCGTCTATGATGAGGGCTTTGGATCCGGGTACCGCTGCCCGTTTGGAGATGGACATCTTCTGGAGACGCTCGGAGGAGCCGGGGAAATAGTTTATGCTGACGGTGGCGCCTTCTGATATTTTCGTCTCACGTCTGACGACGATGACTGGGATATTGAGAAGCTGAGCCGTCATGAAGGCGACCGGGATGCCTTTAGTTTCGATAGTTGCCACATAATTGGCTCCTGAGGATCTGAACTTCTTGGCGAATATCTGAGCCATGCCCTTTACGATGGTCGGGTTGTACATGATGTCCGATGTGTAGAGGAAGCCGCCGCCCAGGATGCGGTTTTTTTCGCGGAGGAGGCGGCATAGATCCTCCTGTATCTGGCGTACTTTTTCCAGGGAAATGTCGGGAACGTACTTCACTCCTCCTGCAGCGCCGGGCATTGTCTCTATATATCCGAGCCCGTTGGCGCGGACTGCGGCAGCTACGGCGCTTATGTCCTCGCTTATGCTTGATTTGGCCGCTGAGAATTTATCGCAGAAATATTTGAGATTGAAGACTTTGTGGGGAGATTCGGTAAGCAGTTGACATATGGCACCGACTCTGTGACTTCGTTTCATGGGTACTTCCTCCTGTGCGTATTATCTATCGATGGCAATGATGGTAAGGCGAACTATTTTTAATAAATATAGTAATATTATCCGTATTTTTTGTCAAATCCGTTTTTTCGCAAATAGGACGCATTTTTAAAGACAAATATGATATAATCGTTGTAACTATGATTTGGGAGGCGCATGGATGATTAATTTGCCTGATTACAAGAGGATTCACTGTATCGGCATAGGCGGCATAGGATTGTCAGCCATAGCCGAGATACTCATATCCAGAGGCTACGACGTATCCGGTTCAGATATGAGGGAAAGTGAAATAACGGAGAGGCTCATAGAAGAAGGAGCTGATATATATCTGGGCCATAGAGCGAAAAACGTGGAAAAGGCCGACCTGGTCATCTATTCTTCGGCGGTGGGGAAGGATAACCCGGAGCTTATGAAAGCTGATGAGATGGGAATACCGGCGATAACGAGGGCACAGGCTCTCGGACTGTTGATGGACGAATACGACAACAGTATAGCCATATCGGGGACTCACGGCAAGACCACGACTACCTCTATGGTTTCTTTGATGTTAAAGGATGCGGGAAAGGAGCCGACCATACTGGTAGGCGGCAATTTGTCGGAGATAAACGGCAACGTATATATAGGAAAGAATGATTATTTCGTTACTGAAGCGTGTGAGTATATGGACAGCTTCCTCAATCTGAAGCCGAAAATAGAGATAATACTCAACATAGATTCCGATCATCTCGATTATTTTAAGGATGTGGAGCATATCGCCAGCTCCTTTGACAAATTCGCCAAGCTGGTACCGTCGGATGGGGCTGTCATCGCCTATGACGCTAATCCTTTTGTCAAGAGCGTTATCGAGGACATACCTAACGCAGTGACCTTCGGGCTCAGTGGAAGCTGTGACTATTTCGCTACTGATATAGATTTTGACAATGAGGGGATGCCGAGATTTACGGTAAACCACGGTGGGAAAGAGTTGTGCCGGGTAGCTCTCAGTATCCCGGGAGAGCATAATATCCTCAATGCGCTGGCGGCTTTCGCCTGCGGTCATATACTGGGCGTCGACGTGGATGATATCGTCAGGACACTGGAAGGATTCACGGGGATACAGCGTCGTTTCGATGTGCTTGGGAAGACCATGAATGGTATCAAGATAATAGATGACTACGCTCACCACCCGACAGAGATAAAGGCTACGCTGGCGGCAGTGAGGAACATGAAGCACAATGATCTGTGGTGTCTTTTCCAGCCTCACACTTATACCAGGACGATGGCCCTGATGGACGATTTCGCCCAGTCCTTCGGTGATGCCGATAAGGTGGTGCTGGCGGAGATATATGCGGCCAGGGAGAAGAATATATATAAAGTGAGCTCTAAGACACTCATGAACAAGATAAAGGAGAAAGATCCCGAAAAGGATGTGTACTTTTTCAAGGATTTCGAAGAGATAGCCAATTTCGTGTATAACAATGCCGAAGAAGGCGATCTGGTGATAACCATGGGTGCCGGAGATATATACAAGGTGGGTGAGATGATCCTGGAAAAAGACAAGAGGTTCTAGGAGCACCGTACGAGTAAGGATTCAAGGAGAAAGCAGTATGGATATAAAGGAATACGAAAAGCTGGAAAGGGCACGTCTTGAAAGGAACCTGGCGTATATGGAGAAAGGCGTGACGTTCATCGATGCCAGGACGGCATATATCGATGAGGGTGTAAGGATAGGCGCAGGCACTGTCATATACCCCTGCGTCGTTATCGAAGGAGATGTTGAGATCGGAGAAAACTGCGTCATAGGACAGAACAGCAGGATAAAAGATTCAGTCATAGGTTCGGGGACATCGGTGCAGAGCTCAGTGGTACTGGACAGCACTATAGGAAAAGACACGTCGGTAGGTCCTTTCGCCTATCTGCGGCCGGGAAGCCAGGTCGGGAACGGCTGTAAGGTGGGAGATTTCGTGGAGATCAAGAATTCCAAGCTGGGAGACGGAGCCAAAGCGGCTCATCTGACATACGTTGGGGATTCTGACGTTGGAGAACGGGTGAACCTGGGCTGTGGTGTGGTCTTCGTAAATTATGATGGGAGCAGAAAATATCGTTCTGTCGTGGAGGATGGAGCATTCATAGGATGTAATGTGAACCTGGTCTCTCCGGTGCATGTGGGCAAAGACGCTTATGTGGCAGCAGGGAGCACCATAACCAGTGATGTACCGGATGGAGCTCTTTATGTGGCAAGGGCCAGAGGAAGGTCGCTGGAAGGCTGGGTAGAGAAGAGAGGCATCTTGAAGAAATAACAACTCGTTGAATGAACAGGAAAGTAGAGGTAGGAGAAACAAAATGAAAAACAGCGTATTTTCAAACTACAAGGTATTTGCGGGAAATTCCCATACGGAGCTGGCGGAGGAGATAGCGTCCATAATGGGGAAGCCTCTCGGAAGGGCGACTGTGAACAAGTTCAGTGACGGAGAGATCTCGGTGAATCTGTGGGAGACAGTCAGAGGTTCTGACTGTTACATAGTGCAGTCTACCAGTGACCCGGTCAATGATAACCTGATGGAGCTGCTGATAATGATAGATGCTATGAAAAGGGCGTCCGCAGGCAGGATAAATGCTATAATACCTTATTATGGCTATGCCAGACAGGACAGGAAGGCCAAGGCCAGAGATCCTATCACAGCCAAGCTGGTTGCGAATCTCCTGGTGGCCGCTGGGGCGGACAGAGTTCTTACGATGGATCTTCATGCCTCTCAGATACAGGGTTATTTTGATATCCCTGTCGATCATCTGGTGGGTATGCCTATCCTGGCCAAATATTTTACGGATCAGGATCTGGAAAATGTAGTTATCGTTTCTCCTGACCACGGAAGCGTAACGAGAGCCAGAAATATGGCACAGCCTCTCGGAGCACCGATAGCTATTGTCGATAAGAGAAGACCGGAACCCAACAAGAGCGAGATCATGCATATCATCGGTGATATCGAAGGAAAGAACTGTATCCTGGTAGATGATATGATAGATACCGCAGGTACCATAACCAATGCCGCCAATGCCCTCAGGGAGATGGGCGCAACCAGTGTAAGAGCGTGCGCTACCCACGGAGTCCTCTCAGGCCCGGCTATAGAGAGGATAGAAAATTCAGCCATAGAGGAACTGGTGCTGCTCAATACCATACCTGTTCCTGAGGAAAAGAGAATAGAGAAGATGAAGATACTTTCTGTTGCTCCTCTTTTTGCCGAAGCTATGACGAGAGTATTTACCAATGGTTCCATCAGTAAGCTTTTTGACTGATGGTAGCGTGAAAGGATATGAAAAAATGTTTGTGATCGCGGGACTGGGAAACCCGGGAAAAAAGTATGAGAAGACGCGACATAACATGGGGTTCCTGGTGATAGACCGGATCGCGGAGAAATGTGGGATAGATGTCAGCAGAATAAAGCACAGAGCGCTGGTTGGGGATGGTATCATTTCCGGCCGGAAAGTCCTGCTGGTAAAGCCTCAGACGTATATGAACCTCAGCGGCGAATCCATCGGGGAAATAATGGGATATTATCACGTGGAGCCGGAAAACCTGATCGTGATATATGATGATTTCGATATCGACATGGGGTCGCTGCGAATAAGGAAGAAGGGCAGCGCAGGGAGCCACAATGGTATGAAATCGGTGATAGCACATGTGGGAAGCCAGGATTTCCCAAGGGTGAGAGTAGGGATCGGAAGCAGTGGAGACCGTGACTGGAAGGATTTTGTCATAGGCAGAGTAGGAAAAAAAGAGCAGGATATCCTGAAGGATGCGGTAGACAGAGCGGCAGATGCTGTCATATCTATTCTGGAGGAAGGAATAGATCGCGCTATGAATCGATACAATGTGAGAAGGGACACAAGTGACGAAAAAGGGAATGATCAACATAACGGGCGCGGCTGAAGGGAGAGTCGCGCCGATAATCGCAGATATCATCCGTGAAGAAAAAGGTCAGAGTTTGATCGTGGTTTCGACCATCAACAGGGCGAGACGACTGGCGACAGACCTTTCTTTTTTTAGTGAGCGGGATATATACGTGCTGCCTCAGGAGGAGGAAACCATCATACAGTATGAGGCCAAGAGCAATGACGAACTTCTGGAACGTATGAAGGTGCTGAGGGCAGTTTCCAGTGGCAGGGAATGCATAGTGATAGCGCCGGTCACGGGGGCTATAAAGAAGCTGCCTCCACGTGAGATCTTCGCGGAGAACACCATAGAAATAGGATTGGGCAGCGAGGTGGATACTGAACAGATAAAGGAGAAGCTCACGGCTATGGGATATGAGCGGGCGTCTGTCATTGAAAACCGTGGAGAATTCAGCATAAGAGGAGGAATAATAGATATATTCACTCCCGACAGTGACGACCCGTACAGAGTGGAGCTGTTCGACACTGAGGTGGATTCCATAAGGACCTTCGACATAGACACTCAGCGATCCATAGATCCGCTCGATTCCATCACCGTGTATCAATGCTCCCAGCTGGTAAGAGACGCTCAGGTATTTGAATATGCGGAAAAAAGGATAAAGACTGCCTATGACAGGCGGATAAAAGCGCTGGAGAAAAAAGAAGGGAACAGCGAAAGAGTCTATAACCTCAGACAGAGGAAAGAGCAACTGCTGGAATACACCGACAGCATGATGAATCTCCAGTACCTGGAGAAGTTTATAAGCTATTTTTATGATGAGACCGTGTATATATGGGATTATATGACCGAGCCGCAGATCTTCATAGATGATCCGGCCAGGATACTTGAGACTCTGGATGTTTATGAAAAGGAACGGGCTGACGATATAGACGCCATACTGGAAGCCGGACGAGGCATAGGCGATGACTTCAGGTCCATGTCGGGGCAGCAGGATTATTTCCGTTTGTATCAACAGGATGGATATATCTTCACGCCTTTTGTCAGCACCATCAGGAACGCACCGCCTCTTTCCAAACTGATAAACGTCGAGTGCAGACAGACACCGGCATTCAATGGAAGGATGGATGTGCTGAAAGGAGAGCTGGACAGCTATGTGAGGCGTGGATACCATGTGACCATCGTATGCAGCAGTGATGAGCGGATGAGGAACATGGAAGACTTTCTGGAGAGAGAAGAACTGGCGGGAAAAGTAACGGTGAAGAGGGGATCTCTTACGGCCGGTATGGAATTCAGCGACAGGAAAGTCTGCTATATATGGGAAGGCGATATATTTGGGGGAAGCAGGAAGAGCCGTAAAAGGAAAAAGCGGTCTTCAGGCGCGGCCATAAAAAATTTTGCCGACGTACAGGCAGGTGATTACGTTGTCCATGAAAGTCACGGTATCGGCAAGTTCATCGGTATAGAACAGCTGGTAGTCCAGGGAGTGAAGAAGGATTATCTGAAAGTGAAGTATGCAGGGGAGGATTCGCTGTATATCCCTGTGGATCAGTTGGGGATGCTCCAGAAATATGTGGGAGGCGACGGTGTGACGCCGAAGCTCAACAGGCTTTCGGGAAACGAATGGAAACAGACCAAGGCCAGGGCACGAAAGGCTGTCGACGATATGGCTCAGGAACTGATAAGAGTATCGGCGGCCAGGATGAAAGAAAAAGGTCACGCTTTTTCTCCGGATACGGTATGGCAGAAGGAATTCGAAGACAGTTTCCCGTATACGGAGACCGATGATCAGCTGAGGTGTGTCGAGGAGATAAAAGCCGATATGGAAAAGGAAAGCCCCATGGACAGATTGCTTTGCGGCGATGTGGGATTCGGCAAGACCGAAGTAGCGGCCAGGGCTCTGTTCAAATGTGTCGCTGATGGAAAACAGGCAGCCGTACTGGTGCCCACTACGCTACTGGCTAATCAGCATTATTACACTCTGAAGGACCGGTTCGAGGAATTTCCCTTCAAAGTCGAGATGTTATCCAGGTTCAGAAATGCCGCACAGCAGAAACACATCGCCGAGGAACTGAAAAAAGGACGCATAGACCTGGTGATAGGGACTCATCGTCTGCTGTCGGAGGACATGGAATTCAAGGATCTGGGGCTGTTGGTGATAGATGAGGAGCAGCGGTTCGGTGTGAAGCATAAGGAAAAGCTCAAACAGCTTAAGACCAACGTGGATGTCCTGACTCTTTCGGCCACACCGATACCCAGGACGCTCCACATGTCTCTGTCCGGCGTCAAGGATATGAGCATTATAGAAGAGCCGCCGGAGGACAGGTATCCAGTCCAGACATATGTGATGGAGCAGGATGATTTTGTGATACGCGACGCCATCGAAAAGGAACTGGCCCGCGGCGGGCAAGTCTATGTGCTTTACAACAGGGTGGAATCCATTGAGCGGGTGGCCAGCGATATAGAAGCGCTGGTCCCGGAGGCATCTGTGATAGTAGGTCATGGGAAGATGAGAGAAAGCAAGCTGGAAAACGTTATCATGGATTTCGCGGAAGGCGATTACAACGTATTGGTGGCCACTACTATAATAGAGTCGGGAACCGATATCCCCAATGTCAATACTATGATAGTCCTGGATGCCGACCGGTTCGGACTGGCACAGCTCCATCAGCTGAGGGGAAGGGTCGGCCGGTCCGGCAGGATGGCCTATGCTTACCTGATGTACAGGAAGGATAAGACTCTGAGCGAGGTTGCCGAGAAGCGGCTCAGAGCAATAAAGGAATTCACAGAATTTGGCTCCGGATTCAAGATAGCCATGAAGGATCTGGAGCTGAGAGGAGCGGGAAATCTGTTAGGCACCGAGCAGTCAGGCCACATGATGAACGTAGGATATGAGCTTTACTGCAAGATGCTCGAGGAGGCCGTTGAAGCCGCCAGGGGAAGAGATGTCATCCCGCCCGCGGAGGAAACGGCATTCAGTCTTTCCATACCGGCTCTTATACCTGAATGGTATATAGAAAATGAAGTGCTGCGGCTTCAGATGTACAAGAAGATAGCTATGATAGAGAACGACGATGATGAAGGCGAGATCGTAGATGAACTGCTGGACAGGTTCGGGGATATACCAAAGGATACCATGAATCTGATAAAGATATCCAAGATAAGAGCCATGGCCGGGCAGCTGGGCGTCAGTGAGATACTGCAACAGGGATACAAGATAATATTCAAGTTGTGGGAAAATGTGAAGCTGACAGCAGGAGTCATGTCAGGGCTTATGGATATATATGGTGGCAAGATGGCCATAAATGGTGGCAAGGAGCCGTTCATAAGGCTGACTGTCAACAGGGAGGATCCCCTGAAAGCGATAGAATCATTTCTGAGAGTTGCTGTCAGCGGAAAAAAGGACAGCTGATGGGAGAAAGGAGCGGTACGATGATAAAAACAGTGATAACAGCGCCCAGAGGCGGTCTGGGAAGTTTGATAGTGCAGGAAGCGTACAAGAGAGATGATATCCATATCGTGGGAGGCGTTGGAGCTCCGGGAAGAGGCTATATAGGAGAGGACATAGGAGTCGTGGCAGGAGCTGACGGCCCGGTGGGAGCTGTGGTCTACGACGATATCGAAAAAATCATAGACGAGTGTGACCTGGTGCTGGATTTTTCTACAGTGGAGCTTTCTATGGAGGTACTGGAAAGCTGCAGGATCCATGGAAAGAGTCTTATATGTGGCACTACGGGGTTTACTCAGGAACAGGCGGAGAAATTCACTGAGGCGGGAAAGGATATCCCGGTGATGAAGGCGGCCAATACATCTTATGTGGTCAATGTCATGAGGGAAATACTGGGAGAGGCCGCGGCCAGATTGGGGAGCAAGTGTAAAATAGAGATCATCGAGATGCACAGCGAAACGAAGAAAGACGCTCCCAGCGGAACGGCTATAGAGCTGGCTGAGGAGATGGTCCAGCGTTCGCCGGATAAAGATATGGAGGATATCCAGATACATTCCGTCAGAGCGGGGAACACGCCAAGCACTCACAGAGTTATTTTCGGCTGTATGGGAGAGAGGATGGAGATATCCCACGATGCTTATGACTGGAGATGCTACGCTTCCGGAGCCTGTGATGCGGCTGCATTTATGGAGGGAAAGGAAAAGGGCGTCTATACTATGGAAGATGTGGTGACAGAACAGGGATAATGACGTGAAAGACGAACGAGGACTGCTGAAAGCAGTCCTCGTTCGTTGTGTTGTAGAGCAAAATTTAATCTTTTACCAAATTGATATAACGTTTCTCGTAACGCCATATCAATTAGTTTCAAAAAATGCTGTTGTTAAGATTTTACCAAAAAACAGGAAAAATGCAATAGAGTTTTGGAACTTCAATGTTTTTTTGATGTTTTTCTGTAGGGAAGCCGCTATTGTTATCCGGAGCCTTTTATAGTATTATTATACACAGGAAAACATCGGAAGGAGGAGGGACATGAGCGAGAATATCCTTGAAGGGCAGGCTCGGCTGGAAGCCTATGTCGAAAGGACGCTTTATGAGAACAATGTGCGGCAGAAAGACAGTGTCAATGGCATGATGCGTTCCCAAAAGGCGGGATGTTCCTATGAGGACAGGACACTGACCTTTGCGTTTCCGATACAGTCGTGGCAGGTCAACAGGGCAGGGATGCTTCACGGAGGGATCATGTGCACAGCCTTCGATCTGACCATAGCGGCTCTCGCCAGATTCTGTGCAGGTGAGAATTTTGCGCCTACGATCAGTCTGGACGTCAGATACATAAGGCCTGTAAAGGTAGGAGAGACACTGCTGGTAACAGCCAGAGCGACATCTGAAGGAAGACGGGTGACACAGTTGACGGCAGAGGCGCATATCAGAGAAACCGGGAAACTGGCGGCGACCGCGGCATCGGTATACCTCAATGTGGATACTTCTAAGGAGATGTCAGACGGCGCGGGATGAACGGAACAAAAGCGTAAAAAAACGGATCAATAATGTTGAATATTCATGAATAACGGTGTATAATTATTTACCGATGGCAGATTTGCCGTCTACTTGAGTGTTTAAGGAGAATGGACGTAGTATCATGATTAATACGATTGAAAAAACAGAAGGTTTGATTTATCTGGAGGACGGGACTGTGCTGAAAGGCAGAGGTTTCGGTTTTAAGGGAACAGCCGTTGGAGAACTGGTATTCAATACAGCGATGACTGGGTACCAGGAGATACTGACAGATCCTTCGTACAAGGGTCAGATAATAAATATGACATATCCGCTGATAGGTAATTACGGTATCAGTGAGATAGATAACGAATCGGAGAAGATACATGCTTTTGGCCTGGTTGTCAAAGATCTCTGCGACACGCCGTCCAACAGCAACAGCGTGATGACGATAGACAAGTGGCTGAGAGATATGGAAGTGCCGGGAGTTTATGGTGTGGATACCAGGCAGATAACAAAGAAGATAAGGAGCAAAGGCACGGTCAAGTGCGTCATAAGTACTGAAGGCATATCTATCAGTGAAGCCGCCGGGATATGTGATAAAGCTCAGTTGAGAGGCGACTGGATGAAGGAAGTGGCTGTAAAGGAAAAGACTGTGCTGGAACCGCTTGCTGACCAGCTTCTGCCGGAATCGGAAGGAGAACCATTCGATGTGGCGGTGATAGATTTCGGTGTCAAGGGAAACATATTGACTTGCCTGCGGAGGAGGAATTGCCGGCTGACTGTCTACCCTTATGGCACGCCTGCGGCAAACATCCTGGCCAGTGATCCCGATGGGATCTTCCTGACCAATGGTCCGGGAGACCCGGAGGAAGCGGTAGAGGCCATCGAAGAAGTGAGGAACCTTATCAGGCTTTCGGAAATACCGATGTTTGGTATTTGTATGGGCCATCAGATATTGGCCATAGCGCTGGGAGGCAAGACGTATAAACTGAAATACGGTCACAGAGGCGGAAACCACGGTGTATTTGATAAGAATACGAAGCGTTCATATATAACGTCTCAGAACCATGGTTACGCAGTCCAGTATGAGAGCATCATCCTCAAAGGGATGGAGATAACTCATCTTAACCTTAACGACGGTACTGTCGAAGGAATGGAGCACAGGGATCTGCCGATTTTCTCGGTACAGTTCCATCCGGAAGCGTCGCCGGGTCCTAACGATACAGGATATCTCTTCGATAAGTTTACTGGAATGATGAAGGAGGACAGGGAAAATGCCTAAGAAACCATATCTGAAAAAAATACTCATAATAGGCTCCGGTCCTATCGTCATCGGACAGGCTGCGGAGTTCGATTACGCGGGGACTCAGGCCTGCAAAGCTATCAGGGAAGAAGGGATAGAGACTATACTGGTCAACAGCAATCCCGCAACCATCATGACAGACAAGGGGATAGCTGACAAGGTGTACATGGAACCTCTGACGGAAGAGGCTCTGGAGCAGATACTGGAAAAAGAACGCCCCGACGGTATGCTGGCCGGTTTCGGCGGGCAGACGGGACTGAATCTGGCTATGGAGCTGGAGCGAAAAGGTGTGCTGAAAAAATATGGCACGGCGCTTTTAGGTGTCAACAGGGAAAGCATAAAACGAGCCGAAGACAGGGAGGAATTCAAGAAGCTGATGCAGGAGATCGGAGAGCCGATACCCAGCAGCGTTATCGCCACATCTATGGATGAATGCTATGAATTTGTCAGGAAGGAAGGATTCCCTGTCATCATAAGACCTGCTTATACTCTGGGAGGCACTGGCGGGGGCATCGCCGAGAATGAGAGGGAGCTGGAGCTTCTTTGCATAAAGGGTATGGAAAACAGCGCTATCGGGCAGATACTGCTGGAAAAATCCGTCGCCGGCTGGAAGGAGATAGAGTATGAGGTCATAAGGGACAGCCGAGACAATTGTATCATAATATGCAGCATGGAAAATCTGGATCCGGTGGGAGTACATACCGGCGACAGTATCGTAGTGGCGCCGACCCAGACATTGAGGGACGCAGAGTATCAGATGCTCCGCGATGCTTCCATAAAGATAATAAGGAACCTGGAAATAGAAGGAGGATGTAACGTTCAGTTTGCGCTGGATCCCGATACAGGCAATTACATAGTGATAGAGGTGAATCCGAGAGTAAGCCGTTCGTCGGCGCTGGCATCAAAAGCTGCCGGATATCCGATAGCGAAGATCGCCGCCAAGATCGCCATCGGCTATAATCTGGATGAACTGTACAACTACGTTACCCAGACTACCAGCGCATGCTTTGAACCGACGTTGGACTATGTGGTCGTCAAATTCCCTAAGTGGCCTTTCGATAAGTTCAGAACGGCATCCAGGAAACTGGGGACGCAGATGAAAGCGACGGGGGAAGTAATGTCCATAGACAGGACATTCGAGAGCGCGCTTCTCAAAGCTCTCACTTCCATCGAGATCAAGTGTGACGGCCTCCATATCCCATTCGTTACAGGATTGGATGATGAGAGACTGGTGGAAAAGCTGAAAGCCTGCGATGATGAGAGGATCTTCTGTATCGCGGAGGTCATGAGGCGAAAGCTGATGGATGTGGAGGATCTCTACAGTCTGACGAAGATAGACAGATGGTTCCTGAACAAGATTAAGGGGATCATAGATCTGGAAGAGCGGCTGCAGGAAGGTCCGCTGACCAAGGATATGGTTTATGAGGCGGAGTCGAGAGGTTTCACCGATACAGATATAATCACTCTGTCAGGAGTTTCCAGAGACGTTCTTCAGGATATCAGGGTGTATAACGATATATATCCCGTATATAAGATGGTAGATACATGCGGTGGGGAATTCGACGCGCTGACTCCATACTACTATTCCTGCTACGATGAGGAGGATGAGAGCATCAGAAGTCCGGAAGAAAAGATATTGGTCATCGGTTCCGGACCTATAAGGATCGGACAGGGAATAGAGTTCGACTATTGCTGTGTACAGGGTGTGTGGGCAATAAAGGAGCTGGGCTACGAAGCCATAATCATGAACAATAATCCGGAGACTGTCAGCACCGATTTTGATACGTCGGATAAACTGTATTTCGAGTCGCTCCATATAGACAATGTCATGAATGTTATCAAGAGAGAGAGACCTTACGGCGTGATATTGCAGTTTGGAGGGCAGACATCGCTGAACCTGGCGGAGCAGCTCAACAGCAGGAGCATAAATATTCTGGGTACTTCATACAGAAATATAGACCTGGCCGAGGACAGGGAAAAGTTCTGCGAGCTGTTGGATGAGCTGAAGATCGCCGTGCCGGAAGGCGTGGCGGTGACCAATCAGGAGGAAGCCTTCGAAGCTGTGAGGAAGCTGGGATATCCGCTGGTGGTGAGACCGTCCTATGTTATCGGAGGACGAGCAATGCAGGTAGTATACAATGATGTGGAATTGAAGAGGTACTTGAAGGAAGCTGTATCTCTTTCCACGGAGCATCCTGTGTTGATCGACCAGTACATACAGGGCAAAGAGATCGAAGTGGACGCTATCGCCGATGGTGAGGATATCCTGATTCCGGGCATCATGGAGCATGTGGAGAGGGCCGGAGTCCACTCCGGTGACAGTATTTCGGTATATCCGAATTATTCACTGTCTGAAGAAGTGGAGAATACGCTCCTCGATTACACCAGAAGGATATCCAAAGCCCTTGAAGTGGTGGGACTGGTCAATATCCAGTACGCTTATGATGGAAAGAAAATATATGTAATAGAAGTAAACCCTAGAGCTTCCAGAACAGTGCCTATTCTCAGCAAGGTGACAAGAGTGCCGATGGTGAAGCTGGCAGTAGCAGCCATGCTGGGTCACAAGCTGAAAGACAGTGGATACGGGACAGGGCTGTACAGAAAGACAGAAGAATATGCTGTGAAAGTCCCTGTGTTCTCCAGTGCCAAGCTGACCGATATGGATATCGCACTGGGACCTGAGATGAAGTCTACAGGAGAAGTGCTGGGTATAGATAAGGATCTGGATAAGGCTCTGTACAAGGGCTTCCTGGGAGCAGGCATGGCCATACCGACAGAGGGCAATGTGTTTGTGACTCTCAGAGAATCCGAGCAGAACAATTATACTGCCGAGATATTGGAAGATTACGCTGAAGCGGGATTCAAGCTGTATGCTACCGATGATACCATCGATTTTATGAAAGCTCACGATATCGATGTCGAGTTGATGGATTACGATACGGCTCAGAAGTGGATCATGAATCACGAAAGCGACAGCGACGAGAAGCTTTCGCTGGTGATAAATATGCCTGTGGTAGCTAACAGGAAGGAGAATGACAGCTTCCCTGTAAGGCGAAAAGCTATCGAGAGAGGGATATCTGTGATGACATGCATGGATACAGCGAAAGTATTCCTCAAGGCTATCAAGCTGAAGCAGAGAAACGTCAGACTGGATTATAATACTCTGGACTGATAATTTTCGCTATTTTTACTGGAAATCAACATAATTCTCTGGTATCATTAGATAGCGAAAGCGATCGGAGGAGCAAAACATGATATTACTTTTCTTAGCATTGATATTCGGCATAGCAGTGCTGGCCTTTTCGGTCATCAGCATTGTCAGGAACAAGAAAAAAGGAAACAGCAAACTGTTGAACATCTTGAGAGTCATAGTCGGTATCGAGGCGATAGTGTTTATAATAATATTCATTATAGTCCTCATAAAGACTCTGGCAGCGTGAGACAGTTTGGATATATCTGTTGACGCAGGAAAGGAGGCCGCCGCCCCGGGATCGTCCCGGTGCGGTAGCCTCTTCTTTTATCTTTCGGTATTCGGGGCAAAGCAGGAAAACGTGAAATCTATGTCGCTGCGAATTTTGCCTAAAACCTAAAAATATTGATCTTATTTGGCATAAACAAGGCTGGTTGGCTGCTCTTTCAGAGTGCAGTATGCCTATAAGCAATATTTTATCAGGGCTTTTGGCATATTTTTATGGGAGTTGACCAGCGAGTATGCTAATAACTCAGTTTTTTTTAGAGGTACTGGGCATATCGCTCTCTGATAAAGCTTTGAAAATGCTTTGATTATGCCTAAAACAGCGGCCAGATAATGGCTTTTGGCATATCGTTCCGGTTTATCCGACTGTATGGTCACAGGGTCCTTTCGAGACAGCTCCCGGTGCAGCCGGAAGGCATTGGTCGCCGTCAGGCTGCGGCAGTTATCGATCCGCAGTATAAATATTTGTCAAAAGTATGGTTAAAATGACAAATATGTTTTATACTGTATAAAAAAGGCAAAGGGGAAAACAGATGCAGGAAATCAAACATTCGTTAAAATGGGTATGCTTTTGGATAGCCATGGCGTTTTTATGCTTTATTGCTATATGGTTCATCAAAGGAAGTCAGAGCGGCCTCGAGTTCGCGGCAGGATATCTCATCGAGCTCAGTCTCAGTGTAGATAATCTGTTCGTGTTCATGTCCATATTCCTGGCCTTTGGTATAAGGGAGGAAGTGCAGCACAGAGTCCTCAACTGGGGAATAATCGGCGCTATCATACTTCGGTTTATTTTCATTTTCTTTGGCTTGCAGCTGGTTATGGCCTTCGAGTGGATCCTTTACATATTCGGGGCGATACTGATAATAAACGGCATAAAGATGATAGTTGGAAAGGACGAGGAGACCAAGCCGGAGGACAGCAGGATAATCAGGGCTGTCAGCAAGGTCCTGCCTATGACGGAAGGGTTCCGCGGCAAGAAGTTCATGGTACACGAAAACGGCAGAAGACTGTTTACACCGTTGTTCGCCATACTTTGTCTGGTGGAAGGATCCGATATAATCTTTGCCATAGATTCGGTCCCGGCGGTATTTTCGGTATCGACGGATCTGATAATCGTATACTCATCCAACATATTTGCGATACTGGGACTCAGGCAGATGTACTTCGTTTTGGAGCATATCCAGGAGCGCTTCCAATATGTGAAATATGGTGTAGGGGTATTGCTGATGTTCACCGGAGTCAAGCTCCTTTCGCTGATATTCGATTTTCATATTTCCACAGTGGCATCCATTATCATAATTTTCTCGGTGATATTGATCAGCGTTATATTATCGCTGGTGATATCGAAGAAACAGGAGAAGAAGGGATTGGCGGAAGAGACGGAGGATCAATAGCGGAGGATCCTGAACCGCGCAACTTCTCTATCTTTAAAAGCGTTGACTTTTATGGTTCCCAGTTCAACCGGGGTTCCTGTGAGATCTTTTATCATATCCGTGATTTCCTTTTCTATGGCGTGGTAGAAAAGGCGATGTGTTTCTTCTACATGACCGATGTTTTTTATATTTTTAAGAAGCACTTTTTCCGATAAGCTTAGGACACCGTAGACGGAAATCTCTATGGTGTCTCTGGATATGAATACTGCGGCATCTCTGGGGCCTTTTCCTGATTTTTCTTTCAAGATTTTTATAAAGGCCTTGCGGATCCCTTCCTCTGTTTCTTTCTTATGGGTCAGGTCAAATGTCGGGGCAGGCTCGGATGCAGTTTTTTCTTCCATTATGGATTGGCCTATTCTTGTAAGTTTTTCTTCGAAATCATCTGTATCGATCGGCTTCACAATGTAGTTTGCGATATCGAGATCTACCGCCTTTAATATTGTGGCGACATCGCTGACCGATGATGTGATAAGGAATCTGCATGTAGAATTGGTCTCCCTTATTTTTTTGATCATCTCCAGTCCACCCATTCCAGGGAGCAGTATGTCGACGATAGCTATATCGGGCTCTTTTTCGTGGAACAGCTGGATACCCTTTTCTGCGTTTTCTGCCAAGAATACTTTGCCGAATCCTCTTTTGAGAAACCGTTCGATGCTGTATCGCGTGTTATCATTATCTTCTACGTACATGACTTTAAGATTTTCTAAAATACTCATATTTCTTTCTCCTTTACAGTTATTGTAAAGATGACTCCTTCGTTACAATTCACAAAGGAAACATTACCGTGAAAATGACGTTCTATTATCTGTTTAACGATGTAAAGACCTATGCCTGTACCCCCATCTGCTTCTTTCGTAGAAAAATAAGGAGTAAAGATTTTATCTTTCTGTTCAGCAGGGATTTTACTGCCGCTGTTGAAAATGTTCAATGAGGTGATCTTATGACCACCTTTGTTTTTTTCATCGGCAGAAATAACTATCCTTCCAGGCTTTTCTCCTGAACTGATCACTGCATCTCTTGCGTTCTCAAGAATGTTGAATACGCATTGTATGAATTCATTTCTATAATTGGTGATCGTGAGATTTGCATCAACGCTATTTATTATGATTATCTCATTGATCACAAGACTTTCCTTCATTATGGATAATGCAGTATTTACACTGTCTCGTATGGAAAAATTCTCCTTATTCCGGTCGGGCTTTAAAAAATCAGCGAAATCAGTTATCGTATTTGCCATCACAGATACATTTTCTCGTATCCTTTGTGCGTATTCGTTAAAAAGTTTTTCGGTCAGTTCATCAGCCATATAATCGTCACGCATGTTTGAAATGTCTATGTTGATGTTATTCAGTGGCTGTTTGCATTGATGAGATATGTTCCCCACCATTTCTCCAAGCTTTGCTTGTCTCGATTGATTGATCATCAGTATTTCATTTTGTTCAGCGGATTCTATTACCGGCTCGTAATATCTTTTTATAAGCAATAATACGATAATGACTATTATCAAAATAGTTAGCATCATGGTTGCGATCAATGTGTTTCTTGTTTCGGTAGCAGAAGCCATCGCTGCGTCTGTCGTTTGTGTAGCGACAAGGATCCAGTCATTGTTTAGCGTCGTATAAGCAGCAATATACTCTTGTCCATCGCTGGAGGTATAATGAAAAGTCGTATTATCATGATGAGATCCGATTTCGTTGATAAGCACAGAATACACTTTTGTGGGTTTTTTGATATCGATATTGGAAGCACAGTAATTCATATCGGAGTCAAAAAGTACTATTTGACTGTCACGGTATATCTTTATGGAGCTGAGCATATTGCGAAGTTCAGACATTAACATGTCAGATCCGGCAATACCGATAAGATTTCCTTCATTATCGTATATCGATTGCGTATGTGTAGCCATGTATTCGTCCAGAGAGCTCTCGTAGTCATCTGCACCCCAGTATTCTCCATTTTTGATTGCATCGTAGTAATAGTCGACACGAGGGTTTCCTTCCAAAAGCCAGCTTGGAGCGTAAAGGCGCGCATCTATGAAAGTGATTTTTCCATCTCTATATGCGTACCATACTTCTTCCATCCCAGAGTGAAGAGAAGGAGAAAAAGTGACATACAGTCCTGAAATACGTTCGGTCTTTTTAAGGGTATCCTTAATGATATTGCCGGTCTGTCGCTTGAGCTGCGAAAATACGGCAGGGTCATATACATAGTTGGTTCCCGAAAAGGTAGCTTGTACAGTAGAATGAAGCATGGTTACGAGATTTTCCATGTTGCTCAGGACCACGTTCAAATCTGTTGCGGCGCTTTGTATAGCATATTCTATTTTTTCATCGGCTTCATCTTCAAAAGCTTTTTGGTTGCGTATAAGGCCCACTATTTCCACAGGAAGAGCCAGTAGAAATATAACTAAGGTCAATAAAATCACTACTCGGTTAAATAAGTTTTTCATAAGGATATAATCAAACTTCTTGCATAAAATTACAACATGTCATTTTAAATATTAACACTTTTCGATAATGATTCCAATAATAAGTTTGCTGAAAATTTTTAATTGGTTGACAAATGCTGAGGCGTATATTATACTACGCACATGGGGATTTGTAGACTGATATTCAGGAGACAATGAACTGTGGAAAAACAGGAAAGTTGAGAGACTAAAGAGGAATTTTGAGATATTGCTTTTTATGGATCAACGCATTTATTTGCGCTGATCTTTTTTGTTATCATTTATTTTTTAATGAAGGAGGGAAAAATGAAGAAACTACTGAGGACATTGCCGCTGGCAGCGTTGATCGCGCTGGTGATGGTGTTGGCGACATCGTGCTCGCAGACCAGCGACCTCTCCATGCAAGAGGATGTGGACAAGATGCTGGAGGTGACAGGTGAAGCCACCGACGAAGCGGAGGACGTGGCTTATAAGCTTGCTTACGATATGGAGCTGGCTGACGATTCTACCGGCTTCAGGACGGCCGGATCGGATGCAGAGCACAGAGCTGCCGATTACCTGGTGGAGGAATTTGAGAAGATAGGACTGGAGGATGTGACTAAGGACGCTGTGACGGTAGACAAGTGGCAGTTCAACGAGGCCTATATGAACATCGATTACACCGATAAGGATGGTGAAAGCCAGGAGCTGAACATCGATGATATGGTTTCCTATGCGGCTCAGGGAACTGTGCAGCTGGGCGGCGATTACAGCAATCTGGAGATAGTAGATCTGGGAATGGGTACGGAAGCCGAGTACCAGGAATACTATGAGAATAGCGGTAATACCGACATGTCGGGGAAAATCGCCCTGGTAGGAGTGGACCAGTGGAACGAAGTGTGGATAGACGGTCCGTATATGGAAGCTGCTACTCAGAATGCAGCGGCCATCGTGAGCTATTCTATGGGCGGTTATGCTCAATATGATGATGATACTATAAATATCCAGGACATATGCGCTCCTGATATGAAGATGCCGTGTACTTCTATATCGAAAAACGACGCTGAACGAATACAGAAGATACTTAAAAACGGAACGGATATAACGGCTGAGCTGTATGTCGACAACGAGGTGGGGAGCCAGAACGGGACCAGCTATAACGTTACCGGGACTATCAAGGGTACGGAAAACACCGGACAGAGGATAATCGTAGCAGGGCATTACGATAAGTACTTCTACGGCTTTGAAGACGACTGCACTGCTGTAGGTCTCGTGACCGGAATCGCCAAGGCTCTCATCGATTCAGGTTATCAGCCGGCCAATGATATCGTATTCATCGCCCATGGTGCAGAGGAATGGGGGCGTTTTGACACTTCCACCGACTGGGCCATCGGGTCTTGGGAGATGATAACTACTGCTCACCCTGAATGGCAGGGGAGCACGCTGGCGCTGATAAACTTCGAGATGCCGAGCGTGGACAGTTTTAACGATGTGGGAGTAATGAGAACATCGTACGAGTTGGGGGAAATAGGAAACACGTTGTTTTCATCAGGACTTATAAATCAAGTGGATTCCTATTATGCTGACGGTGTTGAAGTAAAAAATGATGATGGCGAGTTACCTAGAACCGATTGCATATCGTATCAGTTTAACGGAGTACCTGCTTTCATGCCAAGGCAGGAGGATAAAACGGAATGGTCGCAGAACAGGTATCATACGCCTAAGGATGACAATAACGTGGAAGATGATAAGGGCGATGGAGTACACAGCAAGGAACTGCTGGAGTATCAGCTGTCGGTATATTCGGCTCTCGCCATGTATATCGACGGGACACCTGCACTGGAGCTGGATTTTACCAGCAGGTGTGATGACCTTGAAGACGCGATAAAAGGAACGAAGAAGTATGCAACAGAGGAGTCGGTAAAGGCGTATAAAGCTGCCCTCGAAGATCTGAGGACGGCTGCCGCTGAGAACCTCGAAGCGGCCAAGGGAATCAACGCTGAATATGAGGAAGCTTATGCGGCAGGAGATGAGAAGGCTATGGCTGAAGCCAGAGCCGAAGGCGTTGCTCACAACCAGCAGGTGTTGGCTGCATTCAGATATGTACAGGATCAGTTTATGGGTCTGGCGGATTATGGAACCATAGAAGTACATCATAAAGCGATTCAGAACAATCTGGATTTATACACCAATGTAGTGGACGCTCTCAGCGACGGTGAAGTCACTGAAGATGACATATGGTTGCCTTCGGAGATAAACGGCTACTATGAATACTATGCATATCTCTTCAGCGATGAAGTATGCGCACTGTCCAACAGCCTGTTGATGAACGACAAGGTGGACAGCAACTGGGGCACCGATAAGATGACGCTTGCCATAAAGGACTCGTGGCAGACTACGAAGAACATGTATGCTCAGTGGAACGAGGGTGTGACCGATGCTGGCGAGTATCAGCAGTACGTAGATGAGTACAACGGATATATCGACATACTCAAGGCAGACCTGCAGGAGTACGTGGACAGTGAGACTGCGGCTATGAAGGAGCTGCGGGAAATGCTGTAACAGCTTTTACTGTGTTATTTGCCGGATTTCGCAGGGAAAGTTGAAATCCGGCAGCCGTAACACAGACTTGTGCCGGATTTTCAATGTTTGAAAGAAATTCGGCACGAAAAACACGGCTTTTCATGTTCCAAATGAATCAAGTGGAAATATATGCAAAATACTTGCCGCATCGTTGCTTAAAAACGAAAATACGGCAAGCGATCATGTCCGGCTGTGCCGGATTCTGTGCTAAAGCGCGAAATTCGGCAAGTGAGCGTGTCAGCCGTGCCGGATTCTGTATCAAAATAGAAAATGCGGCAAGTGATCCTGGTGGTCATGCCGCATTTTAAGATATTCGTTGAAATCCGGCAGCGGAGATATTGGCGGACAGCGACATGTCCTGCCGCTGCCCTCCGTTGCCACTGCCAACGTTGTCTGTCGGCAGCGGAGACATGCCGGAGGCTGGCTACCGGATGAAGGAGCTATCGGTTATAAGTCCCGATTTCTGCTAACTCCTTGATGCAGTCATCCCATCCTTGGATGAGACGATCGATATCTTCGTCAGGTGTCACAGGTGAGACGAGCATCATGTTGTGGAACGGTGTGATGATGATGCCTCTGTTGGAGAGGTAAAGGTGAGTGTAGTACATCAGCTGCCAGTCGAAATTATTTTTTGCTTCCGTTCCGTTTTTCGGGAGGGTCGGCATGAACTGCAATTCGCAGCGGGCGCCTGAGCGGGTCAGGCTCCACGGTACATCGTACTTTTTCAGCACTGCCTCCAGGCCGTCCGACAGGCGCTCCTGCCCCCTGAACATCTTCCGGAAAGCTTCCTCTGTAGCCACTTTTTCCAGAGTGGTCTTCATGGCTGCAATGGCAAACTGATTGGCAGCCAGAGTGCCGCCTATTCCCATAGGGTCGGAGACGCCGGCATTTCCATATGTTTCGTTGATTTTATCGGTTATTTCCTTTGTGAACCCGTATACGGCAACAGGGATGCCTCCGGCGATGGATTTGCCCAGGGTGATGAAGTCCGGCTCCAGTCCGTGAGCCCGGGTGTATCCGCCGTAGCCATTGGAGAGGGTGTGAGTCTCATCGATGATGAGGTATGTGCCGTATTTGGTGCAAAGCTCACGCAGACCTTCCAGATATCCTTCGGCAGGGAGCACCATACCGCAGTTAGTCATTACAGGTTCCAACAGTACGGCGGCGCAGTCCATGTGGGACAGTTCTCTTTCAGCGGCTTCAAGGTCATTGAATTCCACTACGCGTGTCAACTGATCCTTGGGAAGACCAGGGTTGGAATCGTAATCAGTCCTGAGAGCCAGTTTACCTTCTTCATTGATGTGAGGAAGGGTCTCGTCGAGACTGCCATGGTAGCACTCCTGCATTACCATGATCTTAGGGCGGCCCGTCAGAGCACGGGCGTTTCGTATGGTATATCTGTTGGCTTCGGTTGCGGTCATGGCTACCTGCCATGTAGGAAGTCCGAATCTTTTAGATAGTTCTTTCCCGATTTCCAGGCTGTCCAGCGTCGGCATCATGGTAGTGATCCCATTGCGGACCTGGTGAGCTACTGTGTCCGCTGTAGCATCAGGAGAATGACCGAACATGGCACCTGTATCACCGAGGCAGAAGTCCACGTATTCGTTTCCGTCTATATCCCAGCATTTGTCTCCTTTGGCTCGTTCCAGGAATATAGGGTGCTCTGTTCCCCAGTCACCCATCCATGGCATCGGGACCCCATTGAGCAGATTTTCATGGGCCTTTTCAAAGGCTGCCTTGCTTTTTGCTGTCCTATCATTGAAGATGGCGTCTTCTCTGGCTCTCAATTGGGCAAGCTGCTGGTCTGTAACCAGTCTGTAAGGGCTTTTTTTGTCTGTGATCATTGTAATTCCTCCTTATTTTTTTCATAAACTGTAAATTAGTGTTTGGAAAACAGCGGTACCGCCGTCTAAGGCGTAGGCGTTGCTGTAACGCGCGCGGGCAAAAGTGGCTCAATAGTAGAATTTCGAGTCCCCTTTATATTCCTGTATCGTGTTGCCTCCATCCACCACCAGTGATTCTCCCGTTATGTAGGAAGCTTCTCTGGAAGCCAAAAATACGATGGCATTGGCTACTTCCGTGGCATCGGCGCTTCGACCGAGAGGTGTGTTGAGACCGCCCTGGGCTTCACCTTCTGTCTGGGAAGCGGTGGCTATCCATCCCGGCAGTACGTTATTGACGGTTATGTTGTTTTTGCCTACCTCTATTGCCAGGGCGCGGCTCATGCCTATGATGCCGGCTTTTGCCGCGCTGTAGGCGGCTTCTCCCGGATTACTGACAATAGGTCCGGTGACTGAAGATACGTTGACGATACGTCCGTAGTTGTTTTCCGCCATGAGCGGAAGGACCTGCTTTGTTACATTAAAAGTGAGAGTGAGGTTCCTTGTAATGGAAGTATCCCAGCTTTCGTATGTGACGTTCATAAAGTCGGAAAAGTCTTCTTCCTGTCCTACCTGAGCCATCCCGGCGTTATTTATCAGTACATGGACAGTGCCGAAATCCTCGGCTATTTTTCTCACCATCGCTTCTGTTTGGCTCCTGTCCATCAAATCAGCGATATAGCCTCTGGCTGTTATCCCCAGGCATTCCAGCTCACGGGCACGTTCATATATCCTATCGGTGGTAGCGGCCAGAGCTATGCTGGCTCCCAGCTCTCCAAGTATCTTCGCCGTTTGGAATCCTATGCCGCTTCCGCTTCCGGCGCCTGTCACCAGGCACACCTGGGCATCAAAATCGATAAATTTTCTGTTCATGTTTTCCTCCCTGTCACGATAAGAAAGATGCGAATTTTCACTGCAGACTCTTTAAGATGGCTTCTATCATCTGATTGGCGGGACCGGCTTTCAAGCCGCCGTCTATGTAGATGTCCTCTCCCGTAATGTATCGGCAGTCATCTGCTGCCAGGAAATGAAAGAGTGCTGCCGCTTCTTCCGGCTTGCACATTCTTCCCAGCGGCGTCTGGATACCCATGACCTGCAGTTCGGTTTCGCAGCCTTCTGCGTATGCCATAGGCGTGTCGATGGTGTTGGGACATATGCAGTTGACCCTGATATTTCTCGGAGCCAGCTCGATGGCCGCCACCTTGGTGATACCTACCACCGATATCTTGCTCATGATATAGGGCCCGTATCCGGCATAATCGCCGTTGGCTGAATTGGAAGCGGTGTTCAGTATGATGCCGCCGTCTCTCATGTATTTCTGGCCGTATTTGATGCCGAATACGGCGCCCATCACGTTGACGTGAAACAGCGATTCATAAGTCGCGGCATCGGCGTTTTCCAGCAGCTCTTCGCCGCAGATGATCCCGGCGTTGTTGATGACGATGTCCAGCGGCCCGTAGTGTTCCGAAGCCGTTTTCATCAGGTTCTCCACGTCGGCTTCTTTGCTGACATCAGTCCTGACGAAGAAACAGCCTATCTCTTCGGCCGCCGCTGTCGTATTTTCATTGATATCGGCCATCGTGACCATCGCCCCTGCGTCGTGAAATCTCCTGGCCGTGGCGTACCCCAGGCCCGAGCCTGCGCCGGTGATGACGGCGACCTTTCCTTCAAGTGAGAAATTTTTCATGATTATCTCCTTTTTTTATTATATAGAAATGCGTATTTTGGCAAGAAGCAACTGCTGCCGATATATATAGCAAATATCGTGCCAAAAATGAAAACGATGGTTTTTCAACGATATCAGAGGTAATGGGCAGATTTGGAAGATGAAAATTGTCAAAATTGAAAATAATTATTGTCAATTTTAAAAATATTTGATATATTGACAACAGTGAGGGAGGGTTGCATATGTCACTGACGATAATAAGCGATACGGTCCAGCAGGTGGCGGTGGCCATTACGGCGGCGCTGGAACTGGAGACGGAAATCGTGGATGAACGTCTTATGATAATAGGCGGTACGGGGCGCTATAAGGAGAAGATAGGCTCCTATGAAGAGAATGGCGATATGGAAAGTCATCTGGTCTATTCCGAATGTCTTAAAAACGGTAACGAGTATATAAATTTTTCGCCGGAAAACGACGATTTTTACGATGCCAGGGAAGGGGAGCTGGCGGAGATATGTTATCCCATCAAGGCCGACGGCAGCGTGCTGGGATTGATAGGGCTCATCGCTTTCACGGAGGAACAGCGGAACGTAATGATACATAAGACTCTGGAGCTTCGTACCTTCCTGCGGAGCATGGCAGATCTCATCGCCGGAAAGTACATCGTGTCACAGAGCAATATATCCCTTCAGAACACTGTTTCATCGCTGCTGGCCTCTCAGGACACGGCGTCATTCGAGAACATATTGGGGAGCAGCCGGGCCATGGAGGAAGTCAGAAAACGGGCCAAGCAGGTGGCTTCCAGCAATTCCACCATACTGATCACGGGAGAGAGCGGGACGGGAAAGGATCTGCTGGCCAGATCCATCCATCAGGAGAGCGTCAGGCGCGAAAAGCCTTTCGTATCGGTCAACTGCGCGGCCATCCCTGAAATGCTGCTGGAAAGCGAGCTGTTCGGATATGAGAAGGGGGCTTTTACCGGAGCGGCTCGTAATGGTAAGCTGGGGAAGTTCCAGCTGGCAGACGAGGGGACACTGTTCCTCGATGAGATAGGCGACATGCCTATACATCTTCAGGTGAAGCTGCTTTCATGCCTTCAGAGCAGACAGGTGGATCCCATTGGAGCAATCAGACCTGTTGATGTGGACGTGCGGATAATCGCAGCCACCAATAAGGATCTGGAGGAAATGATAAGAAGAAAACAGTTCAGAGAGGATCTGTATTTCAGGCTGAACGTCATCCCTATCCACATCCCGCCTCTGAGAGAGCGGCCGGAGGATCTGGAGCTCATTATAGAACGCGTTATCGATAAATTCAGCAGAGCCATGGGAAAGCGCATAGACGGGATAGAAAAGGACGCGATGCATATATTGCTCTCTTACCGGTGGCCGGGAAATGTCAGGGAAGTGGAGAATGCCATAGAATATGCCATAAATATGGAGGAGAGCGGTGTGATAAGAGCAGGTAGTCTGCCTGATAAAATAACAGGGGCAAAGCATCTCAGGAGGGATGTGGGCAGCAGATCACTCAAAGGACAGCTGGAATCGGTTGAGCGTGATATACTGCTGGAAAGCCTGAAAAGAAATGGTTCGTCTCTTGAAGGAAAGCGCAGGGCGGCAAAGGAGCTGGAGATAAGCGAATCCACCTTGTACAGAAGGATGCGGGCGCTGGGGATAAGGTAAACAGGAGGGGTCATGATAAGTCAGGATTATTATATGAAAAGCAAATTGCTGGTACGTCCCGATTTTGGTGAACGGTACAGTGATGTGGTAATAAGGAATACCGTCTGTCGGGAGCATCCGATACATATGCACGACTGTATGGAGATAGTGTTTGTGTTCAGAGGAGCATTGGAATGTAATGTTTCATTTGAGCGGTATGTGCTGCGTGAAGGGGATTTCATCGTTGTCAATTCATATGATCTGCATCAGCTGAAAGCGATAACAGAGGAGGCGGTCATCTCGTGCATACATATAAGTCAGGAACGCTTCCATCCGGCGGAGGGCTTCATCATATGGTGGGAAGATATATTGAAACACAACAGGGAGAACTTCGTTAAGCAGGTGGAGAACATAAGGCAGCTCATCAGACAGTATGAGCGGTTCGATGTGGAAAAATCAGTAAACAATACCATCGAACGCATCCTCCAGCTTTTCAGGAAGGCATTCAGACTGGAAAATTTTCAGCTTGTGGGAGAGCATGACAAAGTACAGGGAAGTGAAATGGATATAAAGCGCGCAGGGGAGATATATATGTATCTGTACCGCCACTGTGACGAGAAATTGTCACTGGAAGTCATGGCAGCAAAATTTGCCATGAACAAGTACTATCTGTCGCATTTCATCAAAAAGATGGTAGGGAACGGATTCCAGAAGTCACTGAACATAATACGATGCGACAGGGCGGAGATCGCGTTGCTGGATGGAGAAAAGCCCATATCTGAGATACGGGAAGACTTCTCATTTTCCTCCAATCAGTATTTTAACGAGATGTTCAAGAGCGTGTTCGGGATGATACCAAACATGTATCGTAAAGCGCACAAACAGGAGACTGTCGTGTATCACGAGTTTTCGGAAACGCCTGTCAAGGATATCAGTTCACTGATGGAGGGGAAGCTCAGAGCGGGAGCGGAAGAAAAGCTGGTGGAGATACGACTAGGGAATGGGGCAGGAAGCATGACGGTCATAGAGTCTGCCGGAGATGAAGACGCGGTCACGAGATATGATCTGGGTGAAAAAGGGAAGATCCGGATAGAGCTGCGGTCCGACGAGTGTATTATAGTGATAAGAAAACAATAATCGTTATCGAAAAAGCAAAAAAAAGCACGAAAAACTGAAATGAGACAATTTTCAGATAAAAGAGGGCAAGAAATCCACTTCAAAAGTCCTCTTTTTTATTTATAATGAGCGAATAAATAAAAGGAGGACGGTTAAATGGAAGAAAGAAAGGAAAAGACTGGAAAACTGTCAAATGGGACTATCCTGGGGTATGGATTCGGCGCGATGGCAGATGCTGCCGCATACAATTTTTATGTCATGTATGCCTTGTATTTTCTGACTACTATAGCAGGCATGGGCGCCGGAAGGGCTGGTATCATCATTTCGGCAGCTACCGTCATATCATCGGTATTCGGATTGGTCATAGGGCCGCTCAGCGACAATACCAAGAGCAGACTCGGGAGAAGGAGGCCATATATATTAGCCGGAGGGATCCTGATGCTTATAGGCTTGACGCTGTTTTTCAGACCTGTCGATCTGTCAGGAGGCGCGCAGTTCGCGTATTATCTGTGTATGTTCATCATAGTGAACCTGGCGTACGGGGCGTTTCTGGTGCCGTATAATGCGCTGGGAGCTGAGCTCACCGATGATTACGATGAGCGTACCAAGCTGAGGACACCGGCTACGTTCATGAATTGTGTCGGGAATATCATCGGGATATCATTGCCACTTACGGTAGTGGGAATATTCGTGGGCCGTGGTTCGTCTGAAGGGTCAGCATGGAACTACTTTGCCATCATCGTTGGAGCGGCATGTTTTCTGGCGCTTTTCATAACATTTATGACAACAAAGGGCAAGGAGATGCCTCCGGAAAAACTGGAAGAGGAGAGAAAGGAAATCAATCCGCTGAGGAATTTCTGGCAGATACTTAAAATGAAGCCTTTCAAATACATAATCGCTATACTGGTGCTGTTCGCTATAGGGTATATGGTGTTCCAGTCCGGATTGGTATACTATGTGCTGTATTGTGCAGGACTTACGGAGGCTCAGTATTCGACGGCCATGTTCATATATGTGTTCATAGGAATGGGCTGGACGGTAGTGATCTCGTTTATAGCGACAAAGATGAATAAAAAGAACGGGATGGCATTCTGTTTCCTGATAAGCGCGGCGGGCATGACAGTGTTGTACTTTACGGGAGTTCACTCATTTGCTATGCTTATCGTGCTGCTGCTGATATTCGGTCTGGGAAACGGCGCTTACTGGCTGATCATCTATCCGATCGTCTATGATCTGGCTGAACTGTATGAGTATAAATATGGGAAGAGGAAGGAAGGCGCCCTGATGTCCCTTTATGGAGTCATATTCACTCTTTCGACGGCACTGGGAACTCAGGTACTGACGCTGACCATGACTGCGGCAGGATACGATCCGTCTCTCACCGCGCAGTCGGAAGGAACAGTAAGTGGTATATCCGCTATAGTTATAGGAATACCTGTTATCGTATTCATACTGGCGGCCATATGTTGTATAATATATCCGATGTCGAAAAAAACTTTTGAAAAGCTGATGAGCGAGCTGGAGAAGAAAAGGGCCGGAGAGAAAAATGACGAGGAAGGTTTGGAAAGGATAGTATAAAGGTGACAGATATGATGATATTGTATAATGGAAAAATCTATTCAAAGGACGGATTTTGTCAGGCGTTGCTCATAGATGGGAAAAACATCGTCGCTACAGGCAGTAACGAAGAGATAAGAGCCATGGCAGGCCATGGGGACAAGTATATAGATCTGGAAGGCAGACTGGTATTGCCGGGTTTCGTAGACTCTCACGCTCACGGACCTTTGTCCTTTGAGCAGAAGAGCAACATAGATCTGTATGCTGATGAAACAAAAGAGGAGTACCTTAAGACGGTAGAAGACTTTGTAAAGGCTCATCCGGATAAACGAATGTACTCAGGGATGGGCTGGCTCAACCCTGCTTTTGACGCATTGGGACCGGATAAGGAGTCATTGGACAGGATCTGTGACGACCGACCTGTGATATTGCGATCGGGAGACGGCCATTCTGTATGGGCCAATTCAAAGGCCATAGAGATGGCAGGGATAACGGATGAAACACCTGATCCTGACGGCGGCACGATAGAGAGGAACGAGGATGGTTCCACTCACGGAACATTCAGGGATCAGGCCCAGGAAATCATGCTGGCGTTGATACCAGAGCCCACGGTGGAAGAATTCATGGAAGCGATCGAAGGCTTCCAGGATATGATGGTGTCTTACGGTCATACGGCTGTCTTCGATCCGTTGGTAGCCTTTGATGGTAATCTCAACAAGGCTTACAGGAGGATGAACGAAGAGGGAAGACTCAAAATGAAATTCGCTCTGGCATATTCCAGCATGCCGGAGGATCCTGAGGGGTCCCTCGAGGGGTACCGGAAGGGAAGACCGTTAAAAAACGGGAAGCTTACGGAAGGGACCTTCGTCAAGGTGTTCATAGACGGAGTAGTGGAAGGCGGGACCGCTTGCCTTAAAGAAGACTATTGCAATCAGGAGGGCTATTGCGGCAGACCGTTGTGGAGCCAGGATACGCTCAATGATTTTTGTGCGGAAGTCGATCGGCTGGGATATGATCTGCATTTCCATGTCATCGGAGACGCAGCGGTACAGCAGGTGATCGAGGCTATGGAATATGTGAAGCAGGAAAACGGCAGCCGGGCCAGGAATACTGTGGCCGCCCATATGCAGATAGTGGATCCTGCTGATTACGACAAGTTGAAGGAACTTGATATCAGGGTATCGTCAAACCCTTACTGGTTCGTGAAAGCTCCCGGATATTATGAGGATATCGAGCTTCCGTTCCTGGGAAAGAGGGCTGAAACAGAGTATCCGATGAAGTCCTTTTTCGATATGGGGCTTGTCGTATCGGCCGGAAGCGATTATGCGGTAACGCCTAGACCTTATCCTATGGAAGGGATACAGCTGGCCATGCTCAGGACTCTTCCGGAGGAAGATCATCTCGATCCGGAAAAGGTCCTCGGCGCTGCCGAGAAAATCACGCTGGAGCAGGGGCTGGACGCATTTACGCTAAACGGCGCCGTGACCATGGGTATAAGCGATGTTACAGGAAGCCTGGAAGCAGGCAAATGCGCTGACATAGTGGTGATGGAGCAGGATGTATTCCAGACAGCTCCCGAGAAGCTGTTCGAGACAAATGTATATATGACTATCTCAGACGGAGAGATCGTGTACGAAAAAGACGGCCGGAAATAAAGTCTTATGCAGACATACAGCATGTGAGCAGCCCGTTCTGTCAGGATTTTTACAGAACGGGCGTCTGCCGGGCGCACATTCCAACAGGTGAAAGACACGAATCCGCCCGGCGGCGCAATCGCCGCAGATCCTGTCATCAAAATCTGTCGCTGTAATTGAGGAGATTTCTCAGAAAACCTGACTGAGGCGGTTTGCGTCCACCCATGATAGTAGAGTAATAGACGATAGAGGCGTCGAAGCTGTCCTTTGACGTCCTGATGATGGCATAGGAGCCGTCGCTGCCGTCCCTCGGCAGGGTGAGGCTGCCGGGATTGATCAGATGTATCCCCTTGTCCTCGCCGACGAAGGCCCTGTGAGTGTGGCCGAAGACGACGGCGCGGCAATCGTTTTCCAGCGCCTTGTACAGCAGATTATCCAGCCGGTATTTGACGTTTTCCATATGGCCGTGGGTCACCAGGATATCCCCATATTCAGTGGCGACCGTCTCAAAATCATCATGGCTGTAGCCGTTGTCACAGTTGCCTTTTACGGTGACGACGGGAACCTTCAGCTCTTTGGACAGAGCCTTTCCGTCGCGTATGAAATCCCCTGCATGTATTATCATGTCGATATCGGTCAGCTTCGGCCAGATATCCCGTACCTTATCAAGTTTTCCGTGAGTGTCGCTTAAGGCTAAAATTTTCATAAAATCAGTTTAACACAACTAAGTGGCGTTGACTAGGTCGATATTTTCATATAAAATTAAAAATAACGAAAAAAAGGAAAGAATTGGTCAGGATATGTCAGAGAAAAGCAAAGTAATAAAGATAGACGGCCAGGAGCTGGCGGGAAAAGCCGCGGAGCTCAGGGAAGCGGGGATCACCGGCGTGATAGTGAGACTGGATACACTCAATCACACAAGATATCACGATATCAGCGAAGGAAAATCATTGCAGACGGTGATAGACGGGATAAACGGCGCGATAGACCAGCAGCTGGCGGTAAGGCTGGATGTGGCCATAACGGAGGGATTCAACGATGACGAGGTGTTGGATTTCCTTCAGCTTACGCTGCAGCACAGGTGTGATATCGTATTTCTCCCGACGATAGATTATGGGATATTGAAGGAAAAAATGCCCGCTCTCAGGAAGATAGACGGGGCTTCTGGCGAAGTGGAGATGTACAAATACCCTATGGCTGTAGGTCGCATCGGATTCATCAAGGATTAGGAGAATGATATATGCATGAAAAGCTGTACAACATGAAAAAAGAGTTGGCCGGCCTTCTCAGGAGCGACAGACTTCTCAGGTCCGCGGTGAAGGAAGTGAACAAGATAGACATGATAAGGGGTTCGCTGATAGTGAGAAACCCTAAGCACGATGAGATAGCCGTGGATGAGATCCTGAAAGGAGAGCTGCCGAGGGATGTACCAGTAAAGGATTACGTCTTCATAGAGAACTTTTGCAAGGTGATAAACGTAGCCTACAATTGTCTCGAAATGGGCAATTATCTGGACAAGTATCTGCTGATAAGCGCCTACAGGATACTGGCGGAGGATGAAAACGGCTATTTCAGAAAGACTAATCCGGTGGTGTACTCCTTCAACCACGTGCCGACCTATTCGCTGGACGTGGAGGAGAAGCTGGATGAGTCGCTGCGGCGGGTCTACAGTCCCGAAGCAGGTAATAATGTCATCCTCAAAGCCATGTACATCCACAATAAACTGATAGAGATATATCCTTTCAGCGAGTACAGCGGGGAGCTGGCGGTGTTTGCCATGAATTACTATCTCATGGAAAACGGGCTGGCGCCTATACATATGCCTCTCTCCAGAGAGGATTACTTCAATATCGTCGGCGACTGCCTGAAGGGGCAGAGACAGGAAGAATTCTATCATTTCCTGTGCAGAGCCGTCTACGACAAGATGCAGGGCACTATCGACGCCTGCGAGGAATATCTTAAAAATCCTCAGACGGAAGAGCGCTGACTGTCTTCAGGAAAAGACAGGATGATGAAAAGCCGTCCGTCGTGGTATTCTGATTTGAGAGAGCCTCCCATCTGCTGGCTCAGCATTTTTGCTATGGAAAGACCCAGACCTGTGGAATCCCTGGCATTTTCCACGGTATAGAAACGATCCAGGAGCCGTCCGGCGGAAATGGGATCCAGACCAGACGCTTCATTGGAAAAGGTAACGGTTCCGGTTTCATCGAGATATACATGAAGATCGCTGTCGCTGTATTTCAACGCATTGCTTATTATATTGCCGAATATTCTATTGAGGAGAGAAGGGTCGAGAAAGCGATAGACGGGTGTTTCGGGAAATGAGATATCCGGCGCAAGGCCCTTCTGTTTTATCGTACCGTAAAAGGACAGGAGACTGTCCTCCAGGGCGATTTTCATATCCAGTTTTTCAGGACGCAGCTGTCGTGAAGAGGACATGAGAGAGTAACGGAACAGCTCTTCCGTAAGCTTTTTCATCGCCTCAACTCTGTTTTCCACCTGATTTAGATAGCGTTTCCCGTCAACCGTGGTCTCTTCCTGCCGCAACAGTTCCAGATAACCGCAGATTGCTGTCAGCGGTGTCCTCAGGTCGTGTGAGATATCGGTGACAGCTTCTTTCAACTCTATATCGCCCTGTTGGAACCTGCGCCGCTCTTTTCGAAGGAGGCGCAGCTGTTCGTTTATATTCCCGGCCAGCTCCCTGATGGCGCTGTCCTGATGGGGAATATCTATAAGGGTATTTGTATCCGTGGTAAGCCGCCGGGAAAATTCCCGGCTGACTGTACGCACGGATTTTTTCATGAGAAATATTTTCAAAGAGAGCGCTGCGACGATGCACAGCAGGACTGCGATAGCGGTCCAGAGCAGGATTTCCATGTTTTTTCTCCTTATTTCATGTCCTTCCTTCGGAAGAAAAACAGGCCGATGCCTGTGGAGGCTACTGCGATGATGAGAGAATAGGCAGGCATCCTCTTCGGATGGAGAGCATCTCCGGAGGCGCACTGTATCATCTGACCTCCCGGCAGGAAGTCGTAGAGGAACTGATAGACCTGGCGTTCGGTCCCTTCCAGGTAATTAGGGTTTTTTATCATAGTCGCGTCAGGCGGACCGTTTTCGCTGCTGTAATATCCATATTCTTCTCCATAGTCATAGACAGGGTACATTTCTTCTTCGTTCAGCCTGGCGTTGAGATATGTCCCGGCGAAGAGCAGGATGAAGGCCAGCAGAATACATGTGACGGCCGATGATGCTTTGCTGCTGATGAGCATGGATATCACTGTGAACAGTGCTGACGCAGCTATGATGAGGCACAGCAGTATCGCGACGAAGGTCATCACCGTTTTTGCCGATATGGTGAATGTTCCCAGGAGCGGCAGCCCTGTGGCCAGATAGGCGGCCGAGTAGGCAGCAGTCATCAGCAGACATGCAGCGATGCAGATCACCAGATTGGCCAGATAAAGGCTGACCCTGTTGTGTCCGGCTATCACCTTGTTCCTGATAGTCCCGCTGCTGTAATCGGCGCCGATAAACAGGCTGCAGAACACCGATGATAATATCACGGCGAAGACGGCTGATGTGAAGAAGTTTCCTTCCAGTGTGTACACCAGTCCATATTTCTGGGAATCAGCATAGGCGGCCAGTGGGAAGGATATGCCGGCAATGGCCATAAAAACCATGGATAGCCAGAACAGTAGGTTTTTCTTGAGGCGGAAAAATCCGGCGGATAAGAGTTTATTCATCGTGGCCACCTCCTATCAGGTTAACGTAGTAGCTCTCCAGGCTTTCGTCACGTTCCTGCATGGATAGCAATTCACATCCTTTTTCCGCCAGAGCGGAGTCCAGCCTGGAAACGCTCACCTGGGCGAAAATGTCGGCCTGTGAGTTTTCCAGGACGCTGTACTGGATATCCATATCATCGAGGACCCGGCATAGGATCCGTATGTCGGATACTTTTACCCGGACACACTTGCGGCAGGCCGCCTCCAGTTCACGGGCGCTTATCTCTTTGATCATCTGTCCTCTGTCGATGAACCCATAGTGGGTGGCCAGCCGGGACAGTTCCGACAGGATGTGGCTGGAGATGAGGACCGTTATCTGCCGTTCCCTGTTGAGCTTGAGTATCAGTTCCCGTATCTCGATGATACCTTGAGGATCAAGGCCGTTGACAGGTTCGTCCAGTACGAGAAAATCCGGATCTCCTGCCAGGGCTATGGCTATCCCCAGTCGTTGACGCATGCCAAGAGAAAAATGTTTAGCTTTCTTTTTCCCGGTGTTCTCAAGACCTACCAGTTCCAGAAGCTCCGGGATAGTGCTGTATGACGGTATTCCCAGGACTCGGTACTGCATTTTCAGATTGTCGATGGCTCCCATATCGGGATAGATAGAAGGCGTTTCGACAACGGCGCCTATGCGCCTTCTGGCCATTTCCATATCTTTTACGCAGTTGTTTCCGGCGCCGTAGAGGGAAAAGCTGCCGGAAGTCGGCTGCTGCAGCCCACATATGAGACGTATCAGCGTCGTCTTGCCTGCTCCGTTTTTTCCTACGAATCCGTAGATAGAGCCCTTGGGGACGTGGATGGAAAGTCCGTTGAGAGCCTTGAAATCTCTGTATGATTTGCTCAGTCCATCGGCGGACAGAACGTATTCCATAAGTATTACCTCCTTGTCTTTGATAGATGCAGTCTAGCACCTGACCGTAAAGACAGCGGTAAAGAAAAAGGTAAAGAATTGGTAAAGATATGAGGGCAGGCGCGATCATCCGTCTATCGCTCTGAAACCGATGCCCCATACTGATTCGATATATTCGTCATCCGACACCTGGCGAAGTTTCTTGCGGATGTTGCTGATATGTATCTTGAGAGAGGTCTCGGTACAATCTGGAGTATCGGCGCTTATCCTGTCCAGGATGGATGATTTGGAGATAACTTGGCCGGGATTGAGCATCAACAGCTTCAATATGGCGTATTCGGTCTTGGTCAGCTTTATCTCTTTGCCACCTGCGGATACACTGTGTGAAAGGATATCCAGCTTAAGGTCTTTCACTGATAATATCGATGATGGGATATTTTTTGACGGGCGGAGATGGACCGCTATCCTGGCCAGCAGTTCTCTGATATCAAAGGGTTTTGTGACGTAATCTATTGCGCCTTCCGACAGGAGGCTGACTTTATCGTCGATGGCCGCCTTGGCACTGACGACGATCACCGGGATACCGGTGATATGTTTGAGTACCTCTTCGCCTGTGAGTCCGGGCAACATCAGATCCAGAAGTATCAGATCCGGTCTGTTTTCCGAGAGAAGGTAGACGGCTTCCGTACCGGAATAAGCGCGAAGGCAGTCGTAGCCTTCGCGCTTCAGTATTTCTTCCAGCATATCGCCTATATATTGGTCGTCATCTATTATGGCTATGGTTTTCATTTCAGCTTCTTTCGTTTTTCTTTTCATCGATATCCGCCAGTTGAGCCTCGACACTTTCAAAGGACGTGGAACCCTTGGATCTCTTGGCCTTTATACAGCTCCTGACAGCTATCTTGTCGTAGATGTCGTCGTCGAACTTATCGGAGAAGGACTTGAATTCCTCCATGGTCAGTTCGTCCAGCGCGATGCCTTTGTTGATGCAGTACAGGACCATCCGGCCGATTATTTCATGACAATCCCTGAAAGGAAGTCCCTTGGAAACCAGATAGTCTGCCGCGTCGGTAGCGTTCATGTATCCGTACTTGGCCGCCTTTTCCATATTGCCGGTCTTCACCTTCATGGTCAGTATCATTTCGGTGAAGATGCTGACGGAAGCCTTGAGAGTATCTGCTGCATCGAATACCGGTATTTTATCTTCCTGAAGGTCTTTGTTGTAGGCCATTGGAAGACCTTTGCATATGGTCAGCAGACTCATCAGATCGCCGTATACACGGCCGGTCTTGCCGCGTATCAGTTCTGCCATGTCAGGATTCTTTTTCTGAGGCATGATGCTGCTCCCTGTCGAGAAGGAATCGTCGATCTCGACAAAGTCGAATTCGGCCGAGCTCCAAAGGATAAGCTCCTCGCAGAAACGGGAAAGGTGCATCATGGTGATGGCGCAGCAATTTATGAATTCGATGGCGAAGTCTCTGTCGGCCACCGCATCCATACCATTGGGCAGCACCTGGGCAAAACCCAGCTCTTTTGCCAGAAAATCTCTGTCGGTATCGTAAGTGGTGCCGGCAAGGGCGCCGCTGCCCAGAGGCAGCCTGTCTATCCTTTGGAGACAATCGTCGAATCTTTCCATGTCTCTGGAGAACATCTGATAGTAAGCCAACAGATGATAGGCCAGGGTCACCGGCTGAGCACGCTGTAAATGGGTATAGCCTGGCATTACAGTATCGGTGTGTTCCTTCGCCAGTTTTTCCAGCGCGCCTTCCAGCTCTGTCAGCACGGACCTGACGGCGGCAGTTTCTTTCTTGAGATAGAGGCGTATGTCAACGGCGACCTGATCGTTACGACTCCTTGCCGTGTGGAGCTTCTTGCCGACATCGCCTATCCTCTCTGTGAGGATGGATTCGATGTTCATGTGGATATCCTCAGATTCGATGGTGAACTCCACCTTGCCCTCCTCGATGTCTTTCAGGATATCCTGCAGCGTTTCAACTATCAGGAGGGATTCGTCAGGAGTTATGATGCCTTGCTTCCCCAGCATCCTGGCGTGGGCGATACTTCCCGTTATATCTTCTCTGTACAGTCTCTGGTCGAACTCAATGGAAGCGTTGAATTCATCAGCGGACGAAGTCGCCGCCTTTGAGAACCTTCCTTTCCAAAGCTTCATGTTCCTTGGCTCCTCCTTCTACGGTCTGTTTCTGAATAGCTCGTATTTTAAGCGGCAGCGAGAACAGGTTTATGAACCCTTCCGCATCGTGCTGGTCGTACACCTCGTCCTTGCTGAATGTGGCGAATTCCTCGTTGTAGAGGGAATAAGGGGACTTTCTCGCCGCTACTGTAGCGCTGCCTTTGTACAGCTTCATCTTGACGGTGCCGGTCACTTCCTTCTGGGTTACGTCCACGAAGGCGCTGATGGCTTCTCTTACAGGTGTGAACCAGAGGCCGTCGTAGACCAGCTGAGCGAATTTCTGAGCCACGATGTTCTTGTATTGAGTCGTATCCCTGTCCAGGATCAGCTGTTCCAGGCCTGAGTGAGCTGCGAAGAGGATGGTCCCTCCGGGAGTCTCATATACGCCTCTGGACTTCATGCCGACCAGACGGTTTTCTATGATGTCGATGGTTCCTACACCGTTGGCGCTTCCCAGTTCGTTGAGTTTCGTCAGCAGTGAGATGGGATCCATCTTTTTCCCATCGAGAGCGACAGGGATGCCCTGCTCGAAATCTATGTCTACATAAGTCGGCTTATCAGGAGCCTTTTCAGGTGGTACACTCAGCACATGGATAGTGTCGAGATGCTCGTTCCATGGGTTTTCCAGTTCGCCGCCTTCGTGACTGATGTGCCAGATATTCTCGTCACGGCTGTATATTTTTTCTGTAGTCTGGCTGATAGGAATGTCGTGAGCCTTGGCGTATTCGATCAGATCTTCCCTGGAGCTGAAATCCCAGAATCTCCATGGCGCGATGATCTTGATCGCAGGATTGAGGGCCTTGATGGTGGTCTCGAAACGAACCTGGTCGTTTCCTTTACCTGTACAGCCATGAGCGATGTAGAAGGCTTCCTCTTTTTCGGCGATCTCCACCAGTTTCTTAGCCATAAGAGGCCTTGCCATGGATGTTCCCAGCATATACTGGCCTTCGTAGATGGCGCCTGCTTTCAGGGTAGGCCATATGTAATCGGTTATGAATTCCTCTCTTATATCTAAGGTGTACGCTTTTACCGCACCTGTTGCCAGCGCTTTCTTTTCCACGGCATCGAAGTCTTCCTTCTGTCCCGCGTTGCAGCATACGGCGATTACGTCGTAGTCGTAAGTCTCCTTGAGCCAGCAGGCCAGGACCGATGTGTCCAGTCCGCCCGAATAAGCCAGTATAACTTTTTCCTTAGCCATTTTCTTTTCCTCCTGTAAACGTTTTTTATTTGTATGTTATTACTCTAAGAATGAATAAAAATTTACAACTGGTTATTATTATACATTAGAAAATGGTAAATTCAACCCTATTGATGAAAAAAATATAAAAATTATGTGATGGATAAAAAATATGGAGACTTTGCATATAAATTATTGTAGAATAGAACTATAGAGGTGGGGAAATGAAGATCCGTTTTGAGGAAAAACATATAAAATGGGGGCTTACTGCGTTTCTGGTCGTTTTATGCAGTATTATTGTATTTTTTGCAATATACAGATTGCGGGACGTCAGTGAAGTCATCAATGTGATATTGGCTATACTCACCCCATTCATATATGGGCTGGTGATGGCATATCTTCTTTGCCCTGTATACAATTTTACCGTGAGGAGCATATACGCTCTTACAAAGCGGGTAAATGTCAATATCCCGAGGCCGTTGACGGTTTCCAAAGCGGTGGCCAGTCTTGTTTCTATCATAGTGCTGCTGGTGGTCATAACGGGGATATTATGGATGATCATCCCGGGTCTGGTGGAGAGCATCGCCAACATCATACAGCTGTTGCCTGACAGTATGGATTCTCTCAGGAGCTGGCTGGATGTCAAGCTGGTCGGATGGCCGGAAGCCCAGGCCGTTCTGAACGGATGGATAAACAACTTTACTGAAAACGCCATAGCGTTCGTCACAGAGAGGCTGCTGCCGGAGTACAGTTCCATAGCGGCAGGTATATCCGAGGGCGTTATGGGAGTCTTCAATGTGGTGAAGAACTTTTTCCTGGGGATAATAATATGCGTGTATTTCCTCAACAGCAAGGAGAATTTCGCTGCGCAGATGAAGAAAATAATCATGGCCGTATTCAGCAGGAAGGCAGCCGATGAGATCGTCCAGGGCGCTCATTTCACCAACAGGACATTCGGAGGATTCATAAACGGGCAGATAATAGATTCGTTCATAATAGGGCTCATATGTTTTATCGTGATGACCTTGTTCGGATGGGAATATACTCTTCTTATAAGTTGTATAATAGGAATAACCAATATAATCCCGTTTTTCGGGCCGTTCATCGGCGCAATACCGTCGGCGTTACTGCTCCTGATGGTGGATACGAGGCAGTGCATATACTTCGTTATATTCATAATCATATTGCAGCAATTTGACGGGAACATACTGATACCTAAGATACAGGGCAGCAGCACGGGGCTGGCCAGTTTCTGGGTATTGTTCGCTGTGCTGGTAGGAGGAGGCTTATTCGGCTTCATAGGTATGGTCATAGGTATCCCTATGTTCGCTGTCATCTACGCATATGTTTCAAGAGCGATAAACAACAGACTGGAAAAGCGAGGGTTGGCTACGGATCTGGCGGAATACAAGGTGGATAATTATACGGTAAGACGGAAGACGGAAAGAAAGAGGCCACTGATGAGAAAAAGGCGGGAAAAACGATGAAGATAGATGAATTGAAGAAGGCACTGACGGATTTGGCAGGGGACGCCGCGGCTGAGATCATAGTGGAAGATGCGCCTATGGCGGAGTATACGTCATTCAGAGCAGGCGGGAAGGCCAGACTTATGGTAAGCCCGCGTGATGCGGAGCAGCTCAAGGATATGCTGAGAGTATTGTCGGAATCAGGCTGCAGATATATGATATTCGGAAACGGCTCCAATATACTGGTGAAGGACAGTGGATATGACGGTGTCATGGTCAGGATAGGAAAAGGTCTGGATAATATCAGACGGGAAGGGGAAAACCTGATCTGCGGAAGCGGTGCGCTGATGTCGGCAGTAGCCAGAGCGGCGCTGGAGGAAAGCCTCACGGGGTTCGAGTTCGCGTCGGGAATACCGGGCTCTATTGGAGGGGCGGTATTCATGAATGCCGGAGCCTATGGCGGAGAGCTGCGGGATATCCTGGCAGGAGCCAGACTGATCTCCAAGGATGGAAAAAACGAGCGCTATGTGACCGGACGTGAGCTGGATATGGGGTACAGGCATAC
>JABLTR010006519.1_pt1 | contig 45793 bp, 44 predicted proteins | sample 7160071 | NCBI WGS metagenome assembly JABLTR01 (sample SAMN14651230, study PRJNA627086) | human gut metagenome | isolation source: feces | host: Homo sapiens | reverse complement strand
GAGCGGGAGCACCTGGGCGGCACCTGCTTGAACATTGGCTGCATCCCTACCAAGTGCCTGCTGCACAGCGCAGAGCTGGTGTCCCAGATCAAGGACCAGGGCGCGGAGATCGGCGTGGAGACGGACGGCGTCCGGGTGAACTTCCCCCAGGTGATTGCCCACAAGAACGCCGTCTCCAAACAGCTGACCAGTGGCGTAGCGGGACTGCTGAAGACCAACAAGATCGAGAAGATCGACTGCGAGGCCTATTTCCTGGGCACCAAGAAGATGAACGTCCTGAGGAACGACGACACCGAGGAAGCGTTGGACGCAGATGTGCACATTCTAGCTACTGGCTCCATGAACTCCGTTCCCCCGATCCCCGGCATCAAGGATAATCCGAACTGCATCGACTCCACCGGCGCCCTGAGCTTGGAACAGTTGCCCAAGAGCATGGTGGTCATCGGTGGCGGCGTCATCGGATTGGAGCTGGTCTGCGCCTATGTGGCCTTCGGCACCAAGATCACTGTGGTGGAGGCCATGGACCACATGCTACCCACGCTGGACGGCGACCTGACCAAGATCGGCGTGGCCCACATGAAGAAGATGGGCATGGCGTTCAACCTGGAGTGCCCGGTACAGGCCGTGGAGGCCAGCCCTGTGGGCGCCAAGGTTGTGTGCAGGAATAAGGCCGGCGAGACTGTGGCTTTCGAGGATGAGAAGATGCTGGTGGCTGTGGGCCGGCAGGCGAATACGGATTCCCTACGGCTGGACGCATGCGGCATCAAATACGAAAAGGGCCGCATTCTAGTCAATGAGAAGATGGAGACCAACGTGCCCGGTATCTATGCCATTGGCGACTGTGTGAAAGGGTATGCTCAGCTTGCTCATACGGCCAGCGCCATGGGCGAAGTGGCTGCGGAGAACATTATGGGCATGGACGCCAAGTATGATGAGTCCACCAACCCCACCTGTATATATGGAGCCGGAGGCCGCCTCTGTGGGCCTGGCTGAGGGGCAGGCCAAGGGCATCGATTACAAGGTGAGCAAGTTCCCTATGGCTGCAAACGGAAAGAGCCTCATTCTCAATGTCGGGGAGGGCCTAGTGAAGATCATCGCCGGAAAGAAGTGCGGCGAGGTTCTAGGCATGTACATCATCGGGCCCCGGGCCACAGACCTGATCACCGAGGGCGCTCTGGCCATTGGCGTGGAGGCCACTCTGAATGAGCTGATCGCCACGATCCACAGCCACCCCACGGTTACCGAGACCATGCGGGAGGCCGGGCCATCCACATGGTTTCACACCACTGAGAAACAGACAGAATTGAAGGACCGTCCCAGCATCTCATCCATGCATGACGGTCCAGCCTTTCGGGATCTGTATCAAGGGACCCGCAGCGGTTCTTCTGTTTTTTCGTTTAGGTGATGACCTTTCCCGGGATCTCAAAAAACGTATGAAATCAGAGACAGGGCAGGTATCGAACGATACCTGCCCTGTCTCTGACTTTTCAAGCGCTGTGGCTGAATTACAACATGGATAAGGCCAATATGTTGTGTCATAAAAAGGTGTCTTTGCCGGTAGCCCCCAAAAGACGGATTTTTTGCTTTGCAACGGCTTTTACTTGCATCCGAGCAAAAGCCGAGAGAATACGAGGTTCTTTTTCTCCGTCCAAAAGCCCTTTTTTCATAGCATCTGACCATGCGTATTTTAATTCAGTGCCGATATTGATTTTAGAGATGCCACAGAGGATCGCTCTCTGAATCGCCTCATCAGGAATGCCGGAGCCGCCGTGAAGGACCAGGGGAATTTTTACAGCATTGTGGATTTCCCGGATCCGTTGAAAGTCGATTTTGGGGAGAGTTTGATATATTCCATGGGCTGTTCCTACGGCTGCTGCCAAGGAGTCAACCCCTGTTTCCGAAGTTAAACGTACACAATCAGCCACAGTAGCGAGACTCCCCTCGGAGTTCTCCGTGCCGACCCTGGCAACATGTCCGACCTCAGCCTCTGTATAAACTCCGTTCTCTTTGGCAATGGTTGTGATTTGTTTTGTAAAGGCGATATTTTCTTCCAGAGAAGCGGTGGAACCATCCACCATGACGGATTGAAACCCATCTTTAATGGCAGCCATCAAAACCTGTTGGTCAGTGGCGTGATCCAGATGCAGATATGCATGGATGCGAGCGGAGCGCAGAGTCTCCTGAACGGCGCTGCAAATGACCTTTTGATGCAAAAATGGGTAATAGACATGGTAAATTTCCACAATGATGGGGGCCTGCTCTTCCTCTGCGGCTTCCAACACCGCAAATAAGCCATCCAGATTGTAAAAATTAAAAGCAGGAATCGCATAATGCCTCTCCTGGGCATCCCGCAATAGTTCTTTAGGAGCTATGATCATAATACCACCCCCTGGTGTTCAAAGTGATTGAAAGCCTGGCTGGACGTAGTAAGAATTTATATTTAAAAAAGCGGACAAGCGAACGCCCTGTAGGTTCACTTGTCCGCTTCTGCTTAGTGGGCTAAATTTCAGAGTCGGTGCTTTGTTAGTTCCCTTTCTTTCGACCTTTATATTGTGCGATAGCAGGAACGATAACGGGATAAAACAGAGAGATCACGGAAATGACCAGCAAGACCATAGCGATCGGACGCGTTAAAAAGTAGCTCAGATCGCCGCCGGAGAGAGTCATGGCCCGGCGCAGATTGCTTTCCACCGTGTTGCCCAACAACAATCCAAGAATAATGGGTGGCATGGAAAAATCCAGTTTGAGGAGAACGTAACCAATGATACCGGCGGCCAGCATAAAGATGACATCACCGAAGTTGTTGTTGAGGGCAAACGTGCCCACGGTGCAGAAGGTAAAAATCAGGGGAGTGAGCCATTTCTGGGGAAGGTTGCCGATCTTTGCAAAAATCCGGATTCCGCAGAAACCTAGGATAGCGAATGCGATGTTCGCAAAAAACAGACCTATAATGATGGTATAGACCTTCTCCCCCTGACTGGTGAACAAAAGGGGACCAGGCGTAATACCTTGCAGCATGAGCGCGCCCAATAGCAGAGCTGTACCGGCGTCTCCTGGAATTCCCAGTGTGAGGAGGGGGATCAGCGCGCCGCCCACGATGGCGTTGTTGGCGGACTCTGGAGCGGCAATTCCCTCGGGAGTGCCTTCACCAAAGGGAACTTCATTTTTTTTCACCCATCGTTTGGCTTCGTTATAACCCACCCAAGAAGCAATGTCGCCGCCCGTGCCAGGAATGGCGCCGATAATGGTGCCGAGGATGGAGCAGCCCACAACCACAGGCGTACAGCGCTTGATGTCGTGAAGACTGGGCAGGATCTGCTTGAGCTTTACTTTTCTGCTGCGGGTCATCTCTTCCAGATTCCCCTCAGAGGTGGTAAAGCACTGCGCCAGGGCGTACAGACCGATCAACAGGGGAACAAAGGCGATACCCGCCACCAGGTATGTAACATTGAACGTGTAGCGGAAGGTGGCAGACAGGGTATCGATGCCTACCGTACCCATCAACAGGCCCAGAATGGCGCCCATGACGCCTTTGATCATGGATTTGGAGGATACGCCGGTGACGATGCTCAGGCCGAAAATGCCTAGGGCAAAGTATTCGGCCACACCGAACTTGATGGACACGGAGGCCAGCAGGGGAGCGGTGAAGAGTAGGCAAAAAGAGCCGAAAAGACCACCGAAGCAGGAGGCACTGGTGGAAATGGATATGGCACGGTCCGGTTGACCGCGCTGGGCCATGGGATAACCGTCCAGGCAGGTCGCAGCTGCGTTGGCGGTACCGGGGGTATTGATAAGGATGGCGGTAATGGAGCCGCCATACACTGAGCCGCAGAAGACGCCCAGCAGCATTAAGATGCCGTACAGACCGTCCAGAGAGAACGTGAAGGGCATCAGGATGGTCATGGCCATGATGGAGGACAGGCCGGGCATAGCGCCACAGAGAATGCCGAACAGGGCGCCCAGAAAAATAACGGCGATCCCGTGGGGCGTACAGACGATTTGTAGGGCAGGCAGGATATATTCCATATGTCAGTCCCCTTTCTCAGTCAAATAGTAGCCCTGTGGGCAGAGGCACCATCAGCAGCAGCTTGAATATCATGAATACAAACAGACAGGTGCTGACAGAGAAAACGGCCAGGATTAGCTTTTTGCGCTCTCCCAACAGATACATAACCGTGGGCACCATCAGCAAAAGCCCAATGTAGATCCCAAGAAAATAGGTGATGGCGGCAAATATGATCAAAACACCGCTGAGCTTTACAACACGGTGAAAACCTTCGGATTTGAAATGGATGGGGGCGGGCTTGTCCTTGCTTTTGGGGGTCAGCACGCCCTGCAGGATCAATAGAATGGAGAAGATGCCAAGAGCGATTGAGAGACATTCCGGCCACCATGCAGGGCCCAAAGGATCGGTTGGAAGTTTGGCAACAAAGGATGTGCCAATTTCATATGCTCCGATGGCAATAAGCAAAAATATGGTTCCTGTAACAATGTTATATTTTTTCACATGAAGCCTCCGTTTCCGAATGGGGAGAAAGGGAAGGCACCCCCCTTTCTCCCCTTGCTGAGAAGATGCTGGATGCGGGGATTCAGCGATCAGACGGCTGCCTGGTCACCCAGCGCATAGACATAGTACTCATACTGGGATTTCCAGTAATCGACCATCTTATCAATGGAATCCAGCGGCTGTGGCGTCATATAGAAGCCCTCCACGGCGTCTGCATATTCCGTGGACTTGCAGGCGGTGTTCAGCAGGTCGAACAGATAGTTGACCACTTCGTCGGGCGTTCCGGCGGGAGCGGCGACCGTGATCCAGGAGTATACGGCCATTTCAGATGCTTCGTCGAACACCTCGCCCAGAGCGGGGACCTCCGGCATGGTAGGAGATTTTTCGTTGGCGGTCACACCGATGATCTTCAGCTCGCCGGCTTCCACCTGCCCGGCGGCGGAAACAGCGGAGTTGATCGTCATGTCTACCTGACCGTTCACCACAGCCACCATGGCATCGGCCGCGGAATCAAAGGGGACCAGCTTCAGTGCACAGTCGAAATACTCCTGGAAAGTCAGGCAAGCCAGACCATTGCCAGTGCCGATACCGGTAATGCCGATGCTCAGCGCCTCGGGGCCGGACTGGGCGACCGCCACCATATCCTCCAGAGACTGGATATCAGAATCACTGCGGACAATAATGGCATAGGGTTCGTTCTGTGTGCGGCAAAGGGGAATGAAGGCCTCTTCTGCCACCATTTCTGTTACGCCCAGAGCGCGGTTGAGGGGAAGGTCACAGGACATGGCGACCAGGGTGTAGCCATCGGCTTTAGCGGTGGCGACCTGTTCACAGCCCACCATGCCGCCGCTGCCGGCTACGTTTTCAACTACGAAGTTCACGCCGCTGGGAAGAGATTTACCCGCAACATCCAGCAGGGCGCGGGTGCTCAGGTCTGTGGTGCCGCCGGCTCCGTAAGGGACAACGACAGTGATGTTCTTATCCGGCACCCAGGAGGTTGCTTCTGAAGAGGTATCCGCTTCATCAGAGCTATCAGAGGAGGTGCCGGAGCTGTTGGTTCCGCCACAGGCCACCAGAGAGAGTACCATGGCCAGAGCCAGGACGGCTGCAAAGAACTTTCTTTTCATAATCAATATCCTTTCTCCTTAGTAGTTTTTAAATAAGCCGTGAAGGCCTGTTTACGAAAAGAGAAAATGACGGCTCAGAACACGCCGCTGGCGCTTTTGCTGTTCCACAGATCCAGGAAGCTGTTGAGTGTCATATCAGTAACGGGGTTTTTCATCATGCCCATCAACACGCCGTAGGGAAGCGTGACAGAAGTGGCGCCGCAGCGAAGCGCCTTGGCGGCGTCATGGCCGTTGCGGACTGAGGCGGCTAGGATCTCTGTCTGGATGGCGTGCGACTGAAAGGTTTGGGCGATTTTGGAAATGGTCTCAATACCGTCCACTCCAACTTCATTGGCGCGGGCAACAAAAGGCGCAATGTATTTGGCTCCGGCTTTGGCGGCGACCACGGCCTGAGGTTCCGAATAGATCAGGGTCACCGCGCAGGAGATCCCTTCTTTTGTCAAAGAGGCACAGGCCTGGATCCCGGCGGGAGTCATAGGCAGCTTGATCACCATATTAGGTCCCCAGGCAGCGATTTCTTTAGCCTCCCGGATCATTCCCTCCGGCTCCGTGGCCAGCACCTCTGCAAAAACGATAGCGCCTCCGGTCAAAGCTACGATGCTTTGGACCCCCTCTTTGTAGGACCCGGACTGTTTGGACAGGAGTGCGGGGTTGGTCGTTACCCCATCCAGAAGGCCCAGTTCAAACGCTTTTTTGATTTCATCAAGGTTGGCAGTATCCAGGAAGAATTTCACAGTGATCACCTTTCTATTTCAGATTTTTGCGGAAAGTTTTTGGGGACAAGAAACTTAAAATAAACCGATGAAGTTATCCGCTGATGCGGACCGAGAAACCCTGCTCCAGCAGAGTGTGCTGCAATGCTTCTGCGCAACTCTGCGCCTGTTCGCCCGGAATGTCGGCGCCGGGGTAGGCGCGCCGCAACAGCTCGTATTTCTTTTCTCCGTATGAATGGTAGGGAAGAAGTTCGATTTGCTTCGGATGACAGGAGTAAAAATAGGAGATGAATGCAGACTCGCTTTCCTGATCCGTGTTGAAACCGGGGATCACAGGGATGCGGACTGTGACATCTGCCTTTTCCGTGATCAATTGAGCTACGTTCGCAAGGATCTTCTCGCTGGGGACGCCAGTGAACGCTCGGTGCCGGTCGCTGAGGGGATTTTTCACATCGCACAGAAAATGGTCCACATAGGGTATGCAAAGGTAAATCGTTTCCCATGGCGCATAACAGGTAGTTTCTAAGCAGGTGTCCATACCAGCCTGCTTGCAGAGGACCAGACATTGCCGCAGGAAGTCCGCCTGCATCAGAGGCTCTCCTCCGGAGAATGTGACGCCGCCACTGGTGGATGAAAATACAGCGGCGTCCCTGCGGAGTTCTTCCACAAGTTCCGCAGGCGAGACGATGCGGCCTTTTTGACTGATCGCACCCCTTGGGCAGACTGCTTCACAGCTTCCGCATAACCGGCATGTCCCCTCGAGATAACTCGCGGAGGAAGGGGGCTGGTGCTCCGGGCAGGCACGGAGACATTCCATACAGCCCATGCAGCGGTCTTTACTGAACATAAACTGAGGGCCGGTTTGCTGGGATTCAGGGTTGGAACACCAGATGCACCGGAGAGGACAGCCTTTCAGAAATACGGTGGTGCGGATGCCGGGGCCATCATGAATACAGAAGCGCTGGATATCAAAAATGATCCCCATTAGTCACCTCACATTACGCCAGATCCGCTTCATAGCGATCAATGATCGAATTTTGAGCCTTTACGGATAACTCTACAAAGATGGCGCTGTATCCTGCGACCCGAACAACCAGGCTCCGGTACTCGTCAGGGTCTTTCTGGGCGGCCAGCAGGACCTTGTTGTCCACGATATTGAACTGCCAGTGAAAACAGCCGGCGGCAACAAAGGCCCGGAGCAGTTGTGCCATTTTTTCGCGGCCCTCAGGCGTTTTGAACAGGGAGCCGCTCATGCGCTGATTCACGATGATCCCGTTGGGGAAGCGCTTTTGATGGATCTTGGAAAGTGAAGCCAAAACTGCCGTTGGTCCGTTGCGGTCCATTCCATACATGGGAGTCAGTCCATCGGACAACGGAAGCCCGTCCAGTCGGCCGTCGGGGGTGGCACAGCAGACGTTACCCAGGCCTACTTGCGCGCTTACGGAGTAGAGGGCTCCCCAGAAAGCACCCCCACGGCTGTTGTGATGCTTCTCCAATTCGTCGGCAAATGCATCCGTGATGCCGACAGCGAGACGATCTACGCAGTCCTGATCGTTTCCGAATTTTTCAAAGCGGTTTAAAATGAACTGCCGCAGATACTCCTGACCTTCAAAGTTATTGCGCAGGATCTCTGTCAATTCGCCCAGAGTCAGCTTCTTCTCATCGTAGACGAGCCGTTTGATCGCATACAGGGAGTCGGCTACCGTCGCGGTGCCAACTGCCACCAGTCCCGTGGTGTTGTATACCGCGCCGCCGTTGGTACAGTCTAGTCCGCGGGCGACACAGTCGTCCAAAAAGAGACTGACAAATGGAAGGGGAAGAATCTCCCGGTGGATCTCATCGGTCAAAAGGGATTCTTCGATTTGTAGCTGTTCTCCTGCCCGCAAACAGTCCAGATAACGCTGGTAAAAATCCTCAAAGGAGGCCGGCTGAACAGAATCCGGTTCCAGAAGAGAAATGCCATATTTTATATCGCTGCCGTGATTCAGGGCGATTTCCAGGAGCTTTGCAAGATTGATGTATCCGCCGTTGCAGCGGGCCCAATGCCGATGGACGCTGATCTCATCACACCCAACGGGAATATAATCCCTGGCCTCCCGCAGGGGGATCCCGTGCTCCACCAGTGACGGGATGATGCAAGCATCGTTCAGGACCTGCGGCATGCCATTTCCGCAGCCGATGCTTTCAACTACTTTGTCCAGAAATTCTTTGGGTGTGCCTTCGTGAAGCCGGACAGTGAAATTTGGCTGATTCAGGCGGATGTGGCGATTCGCCATGAGACAGAGGTAGGAGAGCAAATTGGTGGCGTCGTTGCCATCGGCATCCAGGCCTCCCACCACCAGGTTTTGGCCGGACGCATAGCCTGCGTTTACTTCCGCGGCACCCTTGCTGTCCACCCGCAAGATCTCACAGAACTTCAAAAAGAAAAGATCCGTCAGTTCCTGAGCGTATTCGAGGGTGATTGTTCCATCCCGCAGATCCTTTTCCAGATACGCGTTACAATATTGATCAAATCTGCCTGGTGTAATGGAAAAACCGTTGGATTCGATCTGAGGAATCATCTGCATCAGCCAGACTGTTTGAACAGCTTCCTGGAACGAAGAGGCGGGCCTGGCTGGGACACGGTCCAATACCGCCGCCATGGTCAACAATTCCTGTCGGCGGGTGGGATAGCGCTCCGCCTGGGCCTTTTCTCTTGCCAGCGCGGCGTATCGCTGGGCCAGAGCCAGCATTCCCTGACACAATTCCTCCTCCGCCTGATAAAATGCCAGCTTTTCGGCGTACTCTGGGTCTTGCGGCTGTAGCGCGGCTTTTGCTGCTGCGAGCTGCTGACGGATCCCTTCCACACCATTTTGGAGGAGCTTGCGGTAATCCATGGCTACGTGAGCGAAGCCGCTCCACTCGTGAGGGTCGGAGAGCAACCCTATGGAAAATCCGCGGCGGAGGGAGTCGCTGCGACGTTTTTCCAGATAGTCGTGGGGACATTTGCCCTGCCAGTAGGGCGCCAACTTCAGCAGTGTGCCCTTTACATGGGGCGGGACCTTTAGACGGTTGTACTCCCGGGTCTCAAAGAGGTCGATTTCCTTCATAAATTCAATGTTGACTTCTGGGAAGACCTCGGCAGAACGCGGACGGGAGGCGGGATGACCGACAATGACTTCTCCATCTTGAATAAAGATGGTCATTTCTTCTAGCGTTCTCCGCAGAGCTTTGGCACGTTTCAGAATAGGAGGAAGTGATTCGTTTTGCTGATACACCTCTGTATAAATAACAGCTCGCTCACAGCACATCTCCGGAGTCAAGGAAAGAAATGCTTCTTTGAGTTGTTTGACGCGCGCGGTGGGCTGCTCTGGCGGCGAAATGACCATAGGTGTTCCCCTCTTTTTTGTTGATTTCATAACACGAATATGTTATAAAAAGAAATAATTATAACGTATGTATAATACAAATATCACAGAATGAATAAAAGGTCAAGAAAAAAAGAAATGATAGGCATGCTGGCATTGACAAAAATATTCAAAATAAATTGTAGAAAACCACAAAAATTGTGTAATAAGCAATAGATAGTGGTTAATTTTCCGCCAGAAGCTTGACAATTGAATTCTTGAGTGATAACATTTTATATAACATTTATAACATTAAATAGTTATAAACAACAATACAATGAGGAGCGATTGGAGGGTCAAACATGGCGACAGCAATAATTATGCCAAGACAGGGCCAGTCTGTAGAGAGCTGTTTGTTTGGAGAATGGAAGAAGGCAGTTGGAGACACAGTGGAAATAGGAGACGTATTGTTCTCTTATGAGACAGATAAAGCCACTTTTGAAGAAGAGGCAAAGGTGGCCGGTACGCTTCTGGCGGTGCTGTGTGAGCCGGGAGACGATATCCCCTGTTTACATACTGTGGCTGTGATCGGCGAAAAGGGAGAGGACATCTCTTCACTTTTAGCGGAGAACGAAGAGGCGGCACCTGAGGCGCCGACATCTTCCGTGGTAGAGGCTGTTCCGTTAGAAAGCAGAGAGGAGAGTGGCCGTGTATTGACGGGTGGGGTCTCTCCCCGTGCGCGTGCCACCGCAGAGCGGATCCACGTGGACCCTGCCGCAGCTGTGCCAACCGGACCACATGGGCGCATTCTCGAGCGTGATGTGCTCCGTATACCGCGTACTGCAATAGAGGCACCGGCCACGCTGCTGGCAGGACCAGCTGCCGCTCCTACCGGGTACCATGACGAACCGTTGCCCAATATTCGCAGGCGCATTGCGGCGTCCATGCAGAAATCGCTCAGCACCTCCGCTCAGCTGACCCATCAGACATCTTTTGATGCCAGCGGTATCGTCGCGTATCGCAGAAGGCTCAAAAATGCGGAGGCGATTTTGAAGCTCCCTACCATCACATACAACGATATGATCCTTTTTGCGGTTTCCCGGGTGCTGAAAAATCATCCGGTCTTGAACGCTCATTTTCTGGGAGACCACATCCGATATTTTGACCATGTGCACCTTGGCGTGGCAGTAGACACCCCTCGCGGCTTGATCGTTCCGACGATTTTTAATGCTGACTGCAAATCTCTCTGTGAGATTGCCAAAGAGAGCAAGGAACTGGCTACGGCCGCACAGGGAGGGGCCATCAGCCCCGACCTGCTGACAGGTGCTAGCTTTACCATTTCAAATTTGGGGACGCTGGATATTGAAATGTTCACACCCATCATCAATCCGCCGCAAACCGGCATTCTGGGTGTAAATTGTATGGTGGACCGGGTCAGAACGGTGGAGGGTCAAGTCACGGTGTATCCTGCCATGGGGCTTTCTCTTACTTATGACCACCGTGCTCTGGACGGCGCGCCAGCCTCGCGTTTCCTGAAAGAACTGAAGACTGCCATGGAGCAATTTACAGAGATGCTAGCACAGTGAGGGAGGACTATTGTGTATTATGATCTGATCGTACTGGGTGGAGGGCCCGGCGGATATTTGGCTGCGGAAAGAGCGGGGCAGGCAGGGCTGAAAACGCTGTGCATCGAGGATCGCCACATGGGCGGGACCTGCCTGAATGAAGGATGCATCCCCACAAAGACCTTGCTCCACAGCGCAAAGCTATATGACCATGCATTGGACAGCGCTGCTTACGGAGTCACTGCAGAGAGCGTGCGGGTGGACCATGCTGCGGTGATCGCCCGCAAGGAGCGCGTGATCAAGACGCTGGTCGGTGGCGTGTGTGCCGCCATGAAAGCCAGCGGGGTGACAACCGTCAACGGCCGCGCTGTGATCACGGGAAAGGATCCTGCCGGATATTCCGTGAAGGCAAACGGAGATCGTTATGTCGGAAAGAACCTGATCATTGCCACAGGATCCGAAAGTGTGCTGCCGCCTATCGAGGGGCTGCGGGAATCCCTGAACAGCGGGTTCGCCGTCACCAACCGGGAACTGCTCTTTTCCTGCGAAGCACCGAAACGGCTGGTGGTGGTCGGAGGCGGCGTCATCGGTTTGGAGATGGCCTCTTACTACCAGATGACAGGAACCGCGGTCACGGTTGTGGAGATGATGGACCATATTGCCGGGCCCTGCGACAAAGATCTGGTAAAGTTGCTGCAGAAAAATTATGAGCGCGGAGGAATGCGGTTCGAACTCAATGCCTGTGTCAAAGCCATTGGAAACAGCCGTGTGCTGTGTCAGCGCGGCGGCGAGACGTTTGACTTGGAGGCGGACCGTGTCCTTGTGGCGCTTGGGCGGAGACCAAACAGCCAGGACCTTGGCCTGGAAAGCGTCGGGGTACTGCTGGAAAACGGCGCAGTCCGAACAGACTGCCATATGCGGACCAATGTTCCGGGCATTTATGCGGTGGGCGATATCAATGGAAAGAGCATGCTGGCGCATACCGCCTATCGGGAGGCGGAGGTTGCGGTCCATACGATCCTAGGTCAGAAGGATACTATGAGCTATCGGGCAATCCCCAGTGTTCTCTATACGATCCCAGAATTGTCCAGCGTGGGCCTGACGGAGGAAGAGGCGAAGGCACAGGGGCTAGATGTGGCGGTCGTCAGGATCCCTATGGCCTACAGCGGACGCTATGTGGCAGAAAATGAGAATGGAGACGGCATTTTCAAACTGGTGATAGATAAAAAGCTGCGGACTGTGGTGGGAGCACAGGTCCTTGCCAACTACTCTTCGGAATTTATTGCGGTAGTCGGCATTTTCATTGAACTTGCGGTGCCCATCGATCTGATCAAAAAACAGGTGTTTCCGCACCCCACAGTTGCCGAGATCATTCGAGAAGCGGCGTGCCAATTTGCCTGAAATTAAAATGGAAAGGAACAGACAGCCATGTCCAAGCAACTTCTGATCGACCCTGGTGTCCTGCGTGCCTCCGGGAAGATTCATTTCAACGATATTCCCGTAAATCAATACAAAAAAACTGTAAAGGAAGCGGCAGAGAACTTTTCAAAAAAAGACCTGATTAACATTTACCGTGACATGTGTTATATCCGTGAGTTTGAGACCATGCTCAATCTCATTAAGACGACCAGCGAATACCAGGGAGTACCCTATACCCATCCCGGTCCCGCGCATCTGGGGATCGGTCAGGAGGCGGCCTATGTGGGACAGGCCTATTGCCTGAATGAGGATGACTTCAGCTTCGGTTCCCACCGCAGTCACGGAGAGATTCTGGCCCGCGGGCTTCGGGCTGTGGAGACCATGGAAGCGGAGAAATTGGATCGGATCATGTCCACTTTCGCTGGCGGTAGGATCCGGGGAGTCGTGGATGACGGGAAAAAAGAGCTTCGGGCGCTGGGGCGGGATTTCCTGCTGTACGGCATGATTTGCGAGACATTTGGGCGAAAGAACGGGTTCAACAGCGGCCTGGGCGGCAGTATGCACGCGTTTTTCACTCCGTTTGGAATTTATCCCAACAATGCCATCGTGGGAGGCTCCGGGTCCATTGCCCCCGGCGCGGCGCTGTATAAGCTGAGCAATAAGAAGCCGGGCATCGTCGTTTGCAACATCGGTGATGCTGCGACCGCGTGCGGCCCTGTGTGGGAGGGCATGGTCATAAGCTCCATGGATCAGTATCGCACGTTGTGGGGAAAAGACGGAGGCGGAATGCCCATCATCTTCAATATTTGGAACAACAGCTACGGCATGGGCGGACAGACCAACGGAGAGACCATGGGATATCAGATGCCCGCCCGTATCGGAGCGGCGCTGAATCCTATGCAGATGCACGCTGAACGGGTGGACGGGTACAACCCCCTGGCGGTGATTGACGCTTACAAACGGAAGAAGGATGTTGCAAAAAAGGACGGGCCTGTTCTGCTGGAGATTGTCACTTATCGGATCTCGGGGCATTCGCCCTCTGATTCCAGCAGTTACCGCACAAAAGAGGAGATTGCTCTTTGGGAGGCTGAGGATTCCATCAGAGAGTACGGTCGGCAGCTGATAGAAGCCGGAGTCTGTGGGCAGAGCGACCTGGACGCCATTTGGGATGCGGTACGGTCTGATATGTTGCGGAACATGAAACTGGGCGTTGATGAAACGGTTTCCCCAAGATTGGATGTGTTTGGAAAAGAGTGCAATGCCATTGGGGATCTGATGTTCTCCAACCAGAAGATCCGCAGCATGGATCCGGATCGGAAGGCAGAGGTGCTGCTGCCCTATGAAGAGGGACCTCGGGCCATCGCGTTCAAAAAGAAAGAGCGCCGGGGCGTAGATGCGGACGGAAAGCCGGTTTCCAAAAACAAGGTTTTCCAGATGCGGGACGCTTTGGCGGAGCCCATTTTGAAAAAATTCTATGAGGATCCAACGCTGGTGCTCTTCGGCGAAGATGTCCGGGACTGGGGCGGGTCCTATGCCGTAACCCGTGGGTTTACAGAGGCGCTGCCCTATCATCGTTTTTTCAACACGGCCATTGCCGAAGCGGGAATCGTGGGCGCGGCGATCGGCTACGCGATGAGCGGCGGCCGGGCGGTGGCGGAGATCATGTATTGTGATTTCCTGGGCCGTGCAGGTGACGAATTGTTCAACCAGCTGTCAAAATGGCAGAGCATGAGCGCCGGAGAGCTGAAAATGCCGGTGATCGTACGAATGAGTGTGGGATCGAAATATGGAGCTCAGCACTCTCAAGACTGGTCCGCGCTCTGCGCCCATATTCCCGGATTGAAGGTGGTGTTTCCTGCCACGCCCTATGATGCAAAGGGAATGATGCAGTCCGCACTTAACGGGACAGATCCTGTGATTTTCCTGGAGAGCCAGAGGATCTACGATATTGGTGAGCTGTTCCGGCCGGAGGGGGTACCGGAAGAAGAATACGAGATTCCTCTGGGGGAGCCGGATGTAAAAAGAGTCGGCAGGGATGTCACGATCCTCTCCATCGGTGCTACGCTATATCGTGCCATGGATGCGGCAAAAATTCTACAGGAAAAATATGGCGTGTCGGCGGAAGTCATTGATGCCCGAAGCTTGGTACCGTTCAATTATGATTCGGTTATTGCCTCTGTTCATAAGACTGGGCGGATCGTCATCACTGGGGACGCCTGTGAACGAAATTCCTTCATGCGCAATCTGGCCTCGAATATCACCGAACTGGCCTTTGACGACCTGGATGCGCCGCCGGTGGTTATAGGGTCCAAGAACTGGATTACACCTGCCCACGAGCTGGAAAAGGCGTTTTTCCCACAGCCCGAATGGATCGTGGATGCCATCCATCAACGGCTCCTGCCGCTGCCGGGACATGTCTGCACCCATAATTACACCGAGCTGGAGCAGATCCGGGAAAACCGTATGGGGGTCTGACTGTCATGGCCGAGGGAGTCATGGGAACTTGATTGAGAATATGGAGGGGAGCGTCGCAATGGAATTGTATCTCAATGAGGAACGGGTCGATGTGGTAAAAAAATATCTGGATCTCTATCCCCTTGACGGCATTACCACAAATCCGAAAATGATGGGGAATCTGGGCAGAACTCCCTATGAGAAGAACCTGCGGCTCCTACGGGAGGCGGTGGGAGACAAAAAGCTGTTTACCCAGGTTACTTCTGAGAACTATGAGGACATTTTGTCGGAGGCCCGGTATATTTGTTCAATTGCGGGGCGGGATACATATATAAAAGTTCCTGCCAACGAGGTCGGAATCAAGGCGCTGAAGACCTTGCATGAACAAGGATACCGTACGCTGGGGACCCTCTGCTTCACCACCATTCAGGCCGTCATGGCATTGCAGGCTGGTGCTGACTATGTGGCTGTTTTGTATAATTACATGGTCAGTGCTGGATATGACGCCTCGAAGACGCTAAAAGACATTGCCGCCTATGTGCTAGAGAGCGGATGCCATGGGAAACTGATGGGCGTTGGGGTGAGGAACCATCAGCAGTTTAGCGACTGTATCGGCTGCGGCTGTCAGGCTGTCAACCTGAATGCGGATAACATCACACAGTGGATGCAGAATGAGCCCTCTGTTTCCACCACGCGGGATTTCCTGGACGGCTGGGAAGCTACCTGGGGCCCCGGGGCGAAAATCAAGGATTTCATTAAGCCATAATACGGCGGAAGAGCGAAGCCCCCGGTCATATGCCGGAGGCTTTGCTTGCCATATGCGCAAAAAAGCAAAGAAAATCTACCAAAAATAAAAAATATATTTGACGATGATGCTGCTTTTATGATAACATCTATTGTTATATAAGTGGTTGCATCGAACAGAGGGATGAGATATGTTTGATGTTTTATGTTTAGGCGAAACGGCGGTCGATATCATCACCAGACCGGTGACGGAATGCTCTTTTTCTAATAAGTGCAGCCCAATAGAAAGAATTTCGATCCAATCCGGCGGCGATGCCCTGAACAATGCGGTGGATTTGGCCAAACTGGGCAACCAGGTTTGTTATATAGGGCGAATCGGGACTGATGTTGGCGGAGAATTCGTACTTCAAGAGCTGAAAAACGCAGGCGTAAATGTTTCCCACGTGGTAAGGTCCAAGTGCCCTCACACGAAGGTAAATGTTCTCATCAAGCAGGAGGGAGAGCGTGCGTTCTTTTACTATGGCGGGACCAGTCTGGAATTTTCGGCATCTGACGTGGATCGTTCCCTTCTGCCGCTTTGCAGGATCCTGCAGGTGGGCGGTACATTTCACCTGCCGGCTTTCGATGGCCAGGGGGCAGCCGAACTGTTTCAAGCTGCTCAAAAAGCTGGAGTGGTGACATCCATGGATGTCACGAATGATTTTTCTGGCCGATGGGATGCGATCATCCGCCCCTGTTATCCATATTTGGATTATTTCCTTCCCAGTATAGATCAGGCTGTGCTGATCAGCGGCCTTGAAGACCCGTGGGAGATTGCCGGATTCTTTCTGGACCGCGGCGTCAGGCATGTTGTAATTAAGTTGGGAGCGGCGGGCAGTTTTTTCCGTACACGGGATTGCGCTTTTTATTGCGGAACTTATGATGTTCCGGTGGTGGAAACCACTGGCGCGGGCGATGCTTACTGCGCGGGGTTTCTGACAGGATTGATCCATAACTGTACGCCGGAAGAGTGTGTGATCACTGCCACAGCAGCTTCTTCCCACGTAATCCAAGCAGTGGGCGCAAATGCGGGGATGTGTTCTTACACGCAACTGCAGACGTTTATCCGGGAAAACCCAAGACCTGTGATCCGCTATGTGACTTTTTAGAAAACTCTGAGTAAAGGCTGAGTAGGGGATAGACGATTATGAATGAAAGACAGGCGAAAATTTTATATTTCATTGAGAGCAAGGGCAGCGTGCAGATCAAAGAGCTGCAGGAGCTTGTATCGGACTATACACCTATGACGCTTTGGAGAGACCTGGCTAAGTTGGAAGAATTGGGATATATCCGCAGATTTCGGGGCGGGGCCTCGGCGGTGCGGAGTCAGGTTACAGAGCAAGAACAATCCTTTTTTTACCGATTAAAAAAGAATGTATATGAAAAAGAGGAAATTTCTAGAATTGCTGTTGGGCTGCTAAATCCATATCACGCGCTTTATTTGGATGGAGGCAGTACAACGTATTCGTTGGCAAAGCGGTTGCCGGATGGACATTATACCATTATCACCAGCGGCGCAAATATAGCTGTAGAATTGTCGCAGCGAAACGGGTATAATGTCAATTTGCTGGGAGGACAAGTAATCGGCACCACGCTGGCGTGTTCAGGGCCTCAAGCGGAGGATATGCTTAGCAGTATGAATGTGGATGTGGCTGTGCTATCCACTTCGGGCTTTTCGTTGGAAAATGGGTTTGCCAGTGGTTATCTCAGTGAGGCTCACTTGAAGAAGAGAGTAATTGAAAAGGCATCCTCCTGTGTAATAATGTTGATGGATAAGGCAAAAATTGGAAAGGTGCAGCCTTTTACCTTTGCTCGACCTCAAAATATTGATATTTTGATCACCGACGAAGAATTGCCGAAAAATATAATGGACGAGATGCAGAGAAATCAAGTAAAAGTATTTTTCCCGAAAGATGGGTATGAAGATCGGCAGCGCAGAGATTGGCTGGAAGAATTTCTTTCCGCTCGGAAGTAAAGCCTTTGGAAAAACGATCAATCAGAAAATAAAATTCTTAGAATATGTCCCGCTTGTTAGAAGGCTCACATGCTGAAAACAGGCGGGACTTTTTTGGGCCATAAATAAAAAGAACAAAGTGACAGCGCATATACAAAAGGTCTGGAGTGCTGTTAAAAGCCTGTTATTTAAATAGTTAAACTAATCTTTGGAACTGCGGATTAAATATTAAATCAAAATCAGCTTTATACAAAAACTTTCACAAATATCAATAGTGATTGTTGAAAATGCTTTTGCAATGATATACAATAAAGTTATATAAAGTTATAAAAAGTTATATTTGGAGAGTGGTTGTCGTGAATCAATTCCATCAGCCCTGGAAGCTCATTCCCAGCCATGTCCGCGGAAAAGGCGGACGCGAAATTGGAAGATTTCGCGGGGACCAACTGGCGAAAGATCTGCCGGATGGTTCAGAGTGTTGGGTTGGTGCAGTCAACACGGTGAATAATCCGCCTGCAGATAACCCATACAAAGGATGTAGTAAAGTAATTTTGCCAGATGGACAAAGACTGTACCTGTTTGAGGCTATTGCCATGTCTCCAAAGGAAATATTAGGAGAAACGCACATGGCACGATATGGAACTGGAATGGGAGTCCTGGTTAAATTTTTGGATGCTCAAGTTCAGTATCGACTCCAGTGTCATCCGACGCGCTCCTGGGCGAAAAAGATGTGGAACAGCGATTTCGGAAAAGAGGAAAGCTGGTACATTATTAGTACCCGCGAGGACACCCCTGAACCAGCGTATATTTTTCTGGGATTCAAAGAAGGGATTACACCTGAACTTTGGGAAAAATACTATCGAGAGGACAACACCCCGGCACTGGAGGGACTTTGCCATAAAATCCTTGTTCAACCAGGTGATACATTTTTTGTGGGAAGCGGGTGCCCGCACGCAGTTGGTGCAGGCTGCCTGTTGATAGAGGTACAGGAGCCTTCTGACCTAACACTGGGAGCTCGCCCTTTTTATGCGGAAACCATTCGAGAGGATAATGTATCGGAAACTTTTTTTGATGAACGTCTTTTAGGTGCGTACATTTACCAAGGATGCAGTTATGAAGAAAATTTGCAAAAATGGAAATCTCGGAAACAATGCTTTCGCAAAGGGGAATGGGGAGAGGAGCGTATACTTATTGGGCAAGACCATACAGATTTCTTTTCTGTGACACAATTAAATGTACATGGGAAAACGTCTTTTTATCATACTGGATATCCGCAGATCGCCATCGTGGAGGATGGAAGTGGTACACTGCTTTGGAATAATGGTTCCATGCTGATTAGACGTGCGGACGAACTGTTTTTCCCGGTAGATATTCCGGATTTTCAAATCCTTGGGAACGTAAAACTGATTCTTGCCAATCCGGGAGGAGTCGTTTTTTGAGGTCGCACGAATGATGGATGTGAAAACGAGTTTTTAAGGCAACACCGCTCAAATGACCTTTTGAGTAGAAAAAGTATCCCAACCATGAATTGTGAACGGGATATCCCTCTAAAATATTTATATGTGCGATATGTGCGCACCAACTCAAGCCGCCAGACATGGTCTGTCAGCCAGAATCAGATTCGCAAGTCCGAACAGGATGTTCAATTTTGCGGTCTGTTTTTGCAAACCTCGGTATCGTGTTTTTCGAAAGCGAAGCTATTGCTTTACAACAGCAAAGACATGTTCCACTTTAGATCGGACGGAAGCTTTTTCGCGCTCTCTGCGCTTGATCCGTGCTCTGGATCGATTGGAGCTGTGCTTGCTCTGGGATGGACGACGATTAATTTTGTAATGAATACGCTTGCTATATTTGTTCCTGGTTACCGCTTCCGTGCGCTTTTCGGCTCCGAGATAGCCGCTGTCTCTGTAGACAAGCTGCTCCTCTCCGGTAAGAAGTTCTGCCACCATACAGACATCGTGTTTGTTGGCGGATGTAACTTCCAATGAGTGCACAATGCCAGTTTCGTGGTCAACTCCCACATGGGCCGTGTACCCGAAGTGCCATGTGTTGCCCTTTTTGCGGAATGAGCTTCCGGGTCGCGTTTCTTATCCCTGTTTTTTGTGGAACATGAAGCTTCGATGAAGGTTGAGTCCACAATCGTACCCTTCTTGAGAGTCAGTCCTCGCTTTGTAAGAAGCTCAACAACTTGTGCGAAAAGTTTTCCTGAAGTCCGTTTTTTATTAGCAGATTGCGGAATCGACCCAGCGTATCTCGGTCTGGTAGCTGATTACTGGACTCAACGCCGCAGAAGTCCGAAAAGGCGCGGCTGCCGATCACTTCGGCAACACTCGCCGTATCAGAAAGATTGTACAGATTCTGAATCATGTAGATTCGAAGCATTCGTTCCAGATCGTAGGGCTTGTTGCCGCCTTCTCCTTTGTAATAACACGGACGCATAAGTGCTATCCACTTTCCCCACGGAATAATTCGGTCAATCTGCGCGAGAAATTCTTTTTTCTTCGTCCGCACCTGTGCAAGCTCATCACTCGGTGCGGGCAGACCCATTTGCTTATCCATAAAAATAGTATATCACATTTTGACTATTTTCCCATTATGCGGTATTGCCTTTAGCTTTTACTGCGAGCCCACAAGACGCCAAATAGGGAGGGACATTGTGGAGTGCAGTATTCCTCACAAAAAAATCCATTTGTATCTCGTTTTTAATTGCTCTTATGACTCAGAAGTGCAAATAAAAGCATAGATTAGGTTGAAATGGCTTTTCCGGAAGATAACAAATCTGCTTCTATTTCAAAGGTATAGAAGGCGTTTCCGGATTTATCGTTACCGAGGAAAGCACTTGAATCTCCAACTTCCGGTATATACGGCGTTGTGTGGAGTTCCGTCAGAGGGCGGCACCTGTAAACACTGGAATAACATAGAGCAATCTGCGGTCCGTGTAGGCAAAGACAGACGAGAAATCTCTCATAAATAACTCCAGAGAGAAGGAGAGGCGCGAGGTGTGGCTGACCGGGAGTTCGAGAGCTGACTCGGACAATTCAAATTTTACAAAAAACACAAGGTAAAGAGGGGTGGTCGCCAAGCGCCCCCCCCGGATTAATTACGAGGGCGCGCAATGCAGGACATGCCAATGAATGACAGAAGCTTAATTTTCTCTATCCCAGTTGACCGGTTGAGAGCGACATTAAATCAAGGCGGTTGGTGGGGAGAGAAATCCGGCATTAACAAGGGCTCGCGCTGTGTCGCAACAATGCCGGGATTTTTTTCCTGGAGGATAAGAGATGCGTTTCTATGATGGGATGCCTCCATCAATTTTTGCAAATGTTAGCTTTATGCGCAAAAACGGCTGTATTACAAGCGAAGAAGCTGCTACGATGAAACAGCTCATTTCAAAAATAAGGGACCAGAGGCTTAGAAACGACACAACTCATGGCAGAAACAGTGCTATTGACAAGGACACAATAAAAGACTCGCTCAAAGGAATTATGGAATTACAAGCACTTCTCATAGAGCTTTCGGATAAAGCAGCAGAGAATATAGAGAATTGAGGTGATTTCAAATGACTAACTTTGATTTTCTCCTCTCCGATCCCCAATTTACCCCCTTCGGGGAGGTCGCTGTCGCGGCGGAAAAAATCTATACCATTGACCCGGCGGCCTGTGTGCTGAACTGCCGCCGAGCGATGGAGTTTGCCATCAAATGGATGTATTCCGTGGACGGCGGGTTGGTTATGCCCTACGACGACCGTCTGGCCAGCCTCATGGACACCGAAGATTTTAGGGCCATCGTGGACCGGGACCTGTGGCAGCGCCTGAAGTACATCCGCCAAACGGGCAACGCCGCCGCCCACACCGGAAAGAAGATCACCCTGGAGCAAGGCCGGCTGTGCCTAGAAAACCTCTGGTACTTTATGGACTTTGTGGCCTGCTGCTATGGCACGACTTACACCCCCGGGGAATTTGACCCGGCCTTGCTGGAGCAGCAGACCGCCGCTCCGGCTCTCGCTCCTGCGCCCGAAGTGGATCTGGCCACCCTCATAGCGGAAAACCAGGCTCTCCGGGCAGAACTCACCGCCCGCCGTGAGACTCAACAGCCCAGTTACACCCCCAAGCCACTGGATCTCTCCGAGTACAAGACCCGCAAGCTGTACATTGACGCCATGCTCACCGATGCGGGCTGGACCGAGGGGAAGGACTGGCTGGGTGAGGTGGAACTGCCCGGTATGCCCAACCAGAGCGAGGTGGGCTATGCCGATTATGTGCTCTACGACGACGCACACCGTCCCCTGGCCGTCATTGAGGCCAAGCGTACCTGTGTGGACCCGGCCAAGGGCCGCCAGCAGGCCAAGCTGTACGCCGACCTGCTGGAGAAGAAGCATGGTCGCCGCCGGTGATCTTCCTTACTAACGGCTTTAACACCCGCCTGGACGACGGGATCTACCCGGAGCGCCGGGTGGCCGCCTTCTACTCCAAGAGGGATCTGGAGAAGCTATTTAACCTCCGTGCCATGCGGACAAGCCTCAAGTACATCCAGGTGGATCGGAATATCGCAGGCCGATACTATCAGGAGAGGGCTATCAAGGCTGTCTGCCAGGCCTTTGGGCAGAACCACCGGAAGGCCCTTCTGGTGATGGCCACCGGCTCCGGTAAGACCCGGACGGTTATCGCCCTGGTGAAGGTGCTCTTCCAGCACGGCTGGGTGAAAAATGATCTCTTCCTGGCCGACCGCAACTCCCTGGTCACCCAGGCCAAGCGCAGCTTTGTAAACCTGCTGCCCGACCTTTCTGTGACGAACCTCTGCGAGGAGAAGGACAATTACACCGCCCACTGTGTCTTTTCCTCCTACCAGACCATGATGAACTGCATCGACTCGGTGGAGGATGGGGAGGGGAAGCTGTTCACCGTGGGCCACTTCGACCTGGACATCTGCGACGAGGCCCACCGTTCCATCTACAATAAATACCGGGACATCTTCAATTACTTTGACGCCCCCCTGGTGGGCCTCACCGCCACACCGAGAAGATCCTGGAAGTGTTCGGCAAGGAGTACCCCCATCTGCCCGGCTACGCCAAGGTCAAACTATATAACCTACGCCCAGAGCGCCATCGACGAGTTCTCCGACCCGAAGAAGCTGCCCCAGATCGTCTACAAGCTTCAGGATCTGGCCTATTAGACCCAGGAACTGCCCCCCTTCCGGGAGAAACTGGTGAGCGAGATGCTTGCCAAGGTGCAGCGGCCGGACTGGGGAAATTTCGCGGTGCGGCTGCACCTGCGGTATGTGGAGAAGTTTGCCGACCCGGAGGGCTATCAGACCATCAGCTATGAGGACACCCTCCATCTGCAGGACGAAGTGGCGCCGCTGCTCCAGCCGGACATGGACGAGGCCAGCGCCGTGGCGGACGTGGACAACATCCCAGAGATCTGAGTACAGTCGGAACTGATTGAGAAGATCCTGCATACTGACTACCTGGACAACGCCGGGTTCAACAAGTTTGAGCACATCCGGGAGTGCCTGCGGAATCTGATGAAGTACCTGCCCCACGACGGCACTATTTACAACACGAATTTCACCGATGATATTCTGTCCGTGGAGTGGAGGGAGTCGGAGCTGGAGAACGACGACCTGAAGAACTACAAGACCAAGGCGGAGTTCTATGTGCGCCAGCATCAGGACAAGTCCACCATCGCCAAGCTGCGCTTCAATGTACCGCTGACGGCGGGGGAATGCAGGAGCTGGAGAACATCCTCTGGAGCGAGGTGGGCACCAGACAGGACTATGAGGCGGAGGTGGGATAAAAGCCGCTGGGAGAGTTTGTCCAGGAAATCATCGGCATAGACATGAACACCGCTAAGGAGGCCTTCACCTAGTACTTAAACGACGTCAACCTGGACAGCCGACAGATCTACTTTGTCCGTGGAGTACATTGTCCATAACGGCGTGATGAAGGATCTGTCTGTGCTCCAGGAGCCACCCTTTACCGATCAGGGCAGCATCCAGGTGTTGGTATACAAGAACAAGTGTACTAAACTATCATCAGGCGCAAGCCTAAACCCGCAGCTTTCCGGTGAGGTCCACACCCCGGTGGGACCTCAGACGTTCATGGGCCTCGTAGGGCATTAGAACCACCTGTACGAAGGGAACTCCATAAAGGTATTCAGTATTTGGCGCTGTGTCGGCAGCGCGAGTGTGTATCCTTCCGTGGAAAGCGGAAAGGACGCAAATGAGCGACACTGTCGTTATTATCTATCAAGGAGAGCCAGTATCAGTGCTAAGGGAGGTCACAGACTTCCTAGAGCAGGATCGAAAACGGGAAGGGGCACAGGATAAGCGGGACCAAAGGCATCTGAGTAAAAGTGAGTTTGAAACGGTGCTGTCCGGCTTGGAGTGTGTCAGGCGTCCCGTGGAGGATGCAGTGCTCCAGAACTTCCATCTTAAAAATCCGCGAAAAGCTGTGGGCGGACTAGATGACCGGGGGAACTTGTGGAACTTCGATATGGCAGCGATCTGACTATGGAGGAGATCGGCGAGGTTTTCGGTGTGTCCAAAATGGCGGTATCAAAGCGGCTGAAAAAACTCCACGAAAAGAAGAGTAGCCCTGTCATGTGACAGAGCTCCTCATCTTTTTTATATTTTCTGGTTTACAAAACCCCCATGAGTGTTCTTATCAGTGAGGGGCAAAGTTTTTGATCCCCGAAGATCCGGCTGATGGCCGCAACCGGATATGCCCAACTGAATCAATCAGAGGAGTGTTGCATCATGGAACTATTTCGGATAGACAGCAATTTTTTCTATCGTCTCGTGGGAATCAAATGTGAGCGGGAAACGCTGGAATATGTTCTCAGAGAGATGGAAAAAGTGCTGGAAGAGGAACTGCCGGACGCGGACAAACCGACCGCACCCAGTCTTCACCAATAGATGGTTGCAGTGGATAAACTGCTGAAATATGCGGAGGCTCATCGTGGTGGAGCCCACCAAGGTTACGACCAAAGCAGGCGTGACGCGCAACGGAACTCTGCGGTTCACGGTTCTCCCGCCGCAGAATGTGATCGCCCACACTATGAGGAAAAACTGGCAGAACTGGAATGGATCACGGAGCGGCAGGCTAAGACCGCCCAATGTACCCCGCTGTGAGGGGCTGGGTGCCCTCTCGCGAGGCAGGGCGGAGTCCCTGCCCCACCACGGGCTTACGGAACGATTTGAGCCGATTTCGATGGCTCTGCGGAGGAGGAAAAATAGAGCAGGATAAAGGCAAGCCGTCGCCAGCGACGCCTTTGCCGGGCACATCTGCCCACAGTGCGGGCAGTTTCAAGGGGCTCCCCAGGTGCTGCAAATGGGGTCAAAATCAGAGAGAAACCAGAGTCCAGCGGTCGTTATCTCGCCACCCTTAAAGCCGTAGCAAAAAATTAGGGGTCAAGCCCCGGAAAGGAACCGAATCACATGAAAAAAGAGAAATTTGCCCTGTACCTGTCGCCGGAGAAAAAGGCGACAATTGAACGGCGATATACAGAGGACGGCAGCCGCAGTCTCACCGCCTTTATCGAGAATGCCATCGACTTTTATCTGGACTATCTCAGCGCCAACAACGCTGGGTTGTTCCTGTCCAAGTCGGTGCAGTCCTATCTGGACGGACGGCAAGTTGGATCGGTTTGAAAACCGCATGGCATCGCTACTGTTCAAGCAGGCGGTGGAACTGGACATGGGGCTCCGCACCCTGGCGGACTGCGTCAACCTGGACGAGGAATACCTGCGCCGCTGACGCGCCGACAGCATCACCAATGTGAAGCGCACCAATGGCCGTCTGCGGTTCGAGCAGGTCGCAAAGGATGCCAGCGGGAGTGAGGATGCATGGCAAAACTGATCATCAAGAATCCCTACATCCAGTGCGGCGGCAGTCAGGGTGCGGATGGCTACATGAAGTACATCGCCACGCGGGAACGGTGGAGAACCTTCCGGACAACCGCCCACCCGAAAGCAGGAACAGCTCATCACAAAGATGGTACTAGATTTCCCTGACACAAAAAATCTGTTGGAGTATGAGGACTACACCAGTTGTCCCACCAAGGCCAACGCCTCGTCCTTCATCACGCTAGCCCTGGAAGAAAACTGGGCCCAGGTGCAAACCTCCGAGGGCTACGCAAAATACATCACCACCCGTCCCCGGGCGGAGCATTTGGGTGACCACGGATTGTTCGGTGACGAAGATGGCGTGGAGTTGGATAAGGCCATGTCGGAATTGGAGCACTACACGGGAAATGTGTGGACCCACATCATCTCCCTCCACCGGGAGGACGCCGCGCACCTGGGTTATGACAATGCCCAGGCGTGGCGTTCTCTCCTGCATACACACCGAAATGACATCGCCGCCGCCATGCACATCCCGCCGGAGCACTTCCGCTGGTACGCCGCACTCCACGATGAGGGCAAGCATCCACATGTCCACATGATGACGTGGTCAACACAGCTGGGGGAGGCGTACCTGGCCAAAGATGGTATCCGGCAGATCAAGTCCACGCTCACCAATCAAATGGAACTGCTCCATCTCTACGAACAGAAGTCTGAAAGCCGGGACGAGTTGGTGCGGGAGCCCCGGAGAGCCATGTTGGAGTTGTCCCGGCAGATGAGTGAGTCGGTCTGTGAGCATCCCGAGGCAGAGCGGATGATGCTGGATCTTGCGCGACAGTTGGGTGAGGTGAAAGGCGAGAAGTCCTACGGGTATCTCTCCCAAGCCGGTGAAGAAACAGGTGGGTGTCATCGTCGATCAGATGGAGCGCCTGCCGGTTGTGAACGAATGTTACCAGAAGTGGTGGGACCTGCAGTGCCGCGTAAATGATTTCTATTCTGAAAAGGAACGTTATCGTCCGCCGCTGTCTCAGCAGAAAGAGTCCCGTGCCATCAAGAACGCGGTGATCCAGGAGGCAGAACACATCCGCCAAAATCAAATTTTCTTTGATGACAAGGGTATGGAGGATAGCGGCGGCTGGGTCGATGACCGGGAATTTACCTGGGCGTGCTGGGAGCTGCGGGGATCGATGGAAAATGAAGAACTGTCCCTCGCGGAACGGGATGCCGACGTGGCAGAGATGGTGCAGTTAGCTAAAGAGGCGACGCATACGCGCAATATTTTCTGGGACTGTTATACCGGGACGGCGGCCTGCTCATCCCGGACACGGAGAAGACCGCACACTGGCTGAAACAGGCGGCGGAACAGGAACTGCCCCGGGCCCAATACGCCCTGGGCAGGCTGTATCTGATGGGTGAAGGTGTGGAACAGGATGATGACGCCGCCTACGAATGGTTCCAGGCTGCGGCGGAGCAGGGCTATCCCTATGCGCAGCTCTTTGCGGAACGGATGGAAGATGGGCAGAGCGTTGTCCCCACGGTGCTCCTGTCCGCCTCAAGGTTGCTCCACCACATGGGCGATGTCTTCCGGGACAAAGTACCAACCACCTCAACCTCGGGTGGAATGCACATCGACCACAAGCGGCTACAAAAACTCCGGCAAAAGAAAATTGCCCTGGGACACAAGTCGGACGACTATGAGAAGGAACAGATTGTGAACGGCATGACCATGGGCGGGATGTGGACCTGAGTGAGAACAGCAGAATGCCATTGGGTCAGTGGCTAGATCGGTGGCTGGAGGAGTACGCCGCCCCTCCACACTGGAAAGCTACCAGGGCTATATCGAGCGCAGCATCAAGCCTTACCTGGGAGACGAGCCGGTGGGAAAACTTACCCTGGAGGATGTGCGAAAACTCTACCGGGAACTGCAAAAGAATAGAAGAGTGGCGGAACATCCGGTTTACGGTTACGGCCTGTCCGGTACTATGGTCCGCCGTATCCACGGGGTACTCCATCAGGCCATGGAGGCGGCGGTGCGGGAAAACCTGATCGCCCGGAATCCCACCGAGGGCATCACCCGGCCAAGAAGGAAACGGCCCCCAAGCAGATCCTCAACAACGCCCAGCTAGAACAATTCATGGAGGCAATTCAATCGGATGAAATCTGACATGATTTCTTCTACACGGAGCTGATCACCGGCCTGCGGCGGTGCGAACTCTGCGGTCTCATGTGGAGCGACTTTGATGAAGCCCACGGCACCCTTTCCCTCCACAGGACGTTCCATATCCAAAAGGGCGGCCGGGTGATTACCGGCGAGACCAAGACAGGCACGGAAAAGCGGACCATCACCCTGCCGCCCAGCACCGCAGGCTTGCTGACCCGGCGGAAGAAACACGCCTGCTCCCAGTGGACCTTTCCTGATCCCCTCCGGCCAGAACAGCCCGTCAGCCCCAATTCCGCCTACAATCACTTGAAAACTCTGCTGCAAAAGGCGGGGCTGCCAAGCCTCCGCTTTCATGATCTCCGACACACATTCGCAACCCATGCCCTGGCCAGCGGGGTGGACGCCAAGACTCTGGCCGGAATTCTGGGCCACACTAAAGCCAGCTTCACCCTGGACACCTACACCCATGTGACCGGGGATATGCAGCGGCAGGTGGCGCAGATTACAAACGTATTTCTCTGAAATATACTTGGAGAAGAGATAGAACCGTGGCAACAAGAAGAAAACTGGGGAACGGCAGCGTCCACCTGAGAAAAGACGGACGCTGGGAAGGACGCTGTGTCATCGGCTACGCTGAAAACGGCCCCCCAAGACGAAGAACTGCTTGGCTAAAACTAAAAGCGAATGTCTCAAGAAACTGAAAGCACTTCAGAAGGAGTGCCATCTGCCGGAACCTGCACAGACGCTGTCGTCGGAGATGCTCTTCGGTGACTGGCTGGATCGGTGGTATCAGGACACCGTCAAGCCCACCCTGCGTCCCGGTACACAGTAGGAATATGAGCTGCGTGTTTACCGTTACATCATCCCAAAACTGGGATCAATCCTATTAAACCAGGTGACGGAAACGGACTTGCAGCAATTCTATCATGAACTAAAAACAAACGGGTGGATCAAGCGGCGAAATTTGTACGGCCCTGGCCTTTCGGACCGATCAGTCCGGGGGTGCCATCTTATCTGTCGGGTGGTGCTAGACAAAGCCGTAGAAGAGCAGATTATTTGCGTCAACCCTGCCCAATTCTGCAAGCTCCCCGGCGAGAGTCGGAGAGAAACCCAGGTGCTAACACGGGAGGAAATGCAGCAGCTGCTCATCCAGGCCAAGGCAGACAGCTGCTATGAGCTACTCCTTCTGGACTTATCCATAGGGCTGCGGCGCGGGGAGCTGCTGGCGTTGCAGTGGGAGGATCTGGACTTGCAAACCGGGGCGCTGCAAATCTCCCGACAGGTGTCCCGGGTGCGGGGAAAGCTGACCATCTCACCACCGAAAACGGACGCCACTGTCCGTACCATTCTCCTTGCCCCCGCCGTGCTGGAACAACTGCGCCGCTACCGGCAGGAGGTATACTGCCGATGGATGTTTCCGTCCCCGAAAGATCCGGACAGCCCACGGGACCCGTTAGAGGTACGGAAACTGCTGATGCGGGTACTAGAACGGGGCAAATACCTAAAAATTAGATTACATAACATCAGGGCACTTCGTCACTACGGCGATGGAGTTCGGTATGAATGTGAAGACTCTCTCGGCGGTGGTGGGACACGCCTCCGCAGGGACTATACTGAACATCTACACCCATGTCACGGAGTCCATGGCCCGGCAGGCGACGGCGAAGATCGACTGGGGTATCGGAGGGCAGACGGGCACGCCCATTCCGGAGATAGATTCCCGAAGTGCGCCCTACCAAGACTTCACCGTCAACCCAGGAAAGCTGCGCAAGCCAGGGACAGGCTGCGCCAGTCAGATCAAACGACTATCTGTGGGAGGGACGGTATTCTCCACGGTGGCCCAACGGGAGACGGTACACCCGCACGGTCTACGCCCAGTCTTCTTGGGAGGAATGCGAGGAAAAGCTGCAGGAGCTTACGGAGGAACGGGCTGAGGTGTAAAATTTCTGTCTGTGGTATGGGCTGTGGTCAAACGGGAAGATTCACCCCTAAAAAAATTAATCTCAGAAAAAAGTTGCAAAGAGCAGGAAAAATGACCGGAAATTCCAATGAATTTCCGGTCATTTCTGGTGGAGACTACTGGACTCGAACCAGTGACCTCCTGCGTGTGAAGATGCGTCGGGGCGCCAAAGCCCTGCTATTGGGCGCTTTCTGGTACTTTTTGCTCCTCTTTTTTGAACAGGCACGGGGGCATTGTCCGCTGTGTCCACCCGCTGATATCCGGATATTGGTCAGCGTATTGGTCAAAGCCCCGGGGACACACGTTTTTCCTCCATAAAAACCGCTCCTTTTTACAGCAGAGCAATTGCAGATGCTGAATGATAGTACACATCAAACGGGAAACTGTGCGGGGGAGGTCATTCTGCGGGGGAACCAAGAATATCCGCCAACCTCTGTCGTTAGATTATCAATCTCACAGGAATCCTCCGTTTTTTTCGTTCCCATCTTACGTCGCCAGATATTTTGTGGAAAGATGCTGCGCGTTTTCTTCAGTCGGCATATCTCTGCCATGCGGCCGACCAGAATTATTCCTGGGGTAGCTACCTGCTAACAGGCAGCGGTGTCCCCAAAGACGAAGACGCGGTCTGGAACCGCTTCCGGATGGCGGATGCGTATGGTCATCCCTGCGCTCGGCATGTTTTGGAGCACCAGGATTAATGGTGCCAGCCGCAGCTCTTGCTGACGGTGAGACGCTTACTCTACCACATGAGCAACATTTTCCAAGACAATGCGCCTGCCGTGCCCAAGCAACCGCGTATGCACATTGACCGCAAACGGATGCGGAAACTTAAAAAACTGCGCATCGCTCTGGCCACCAGCCAGATGATCACAAAGAAGAGAAGCCACGAATCCGGACCTGGGACGACATGACCATGGAAGGGTGATGATCATCTGCAATCTTTAAGGGGCCATTGATTGCAGAATACTCTCTCCACCAGGTGGTGAGGAAATGTATCAACAAGACGAAACATAACAAATAAAAGCCTTTCCCACGACAGGAGAGGAGAAAGGATTATCCTGTGAAATAAAAACGAGATTCTATGCTGGAATATCTGTAGAATCTCTGCTGACCGGCGGCACGGCTCAGCGGGTGAAAAACTCTATGATATAAACAGGCGGAAATATTGATTACATGATGAAATGTGCGTATGACAAGATGAAAAAGCAGCCATTCTTTCGCGGCCTTGCCCCCGGCAACCGTTATATGGTGGGTAATTTGTCCTTTCTTTATCTCATTCAAGGCGTTTATTGTTTAGGGCAAAATAAAAGCAGCGTATAAGAATAATTTGCTGTTAGCAACTCACTTTCGCTTGATGCTTGAAGCTAAATCTTTTTTACATGGTACCTCCACCGACAGAACTGGTGGTTTTCCTACCCAATAATAAAAAAGCTACATCCCGGTTCAAAGAATGAACCAGAATGTAGCTTTTAACATGGAGTTACTGGGCGGTATGCTTCGCTCTGTTGTTTCCACTTGTTCGTTTTCCCTTGCGGGTCATCATCGAATTATGAAACTCGGTAAAGTCTCTGTAATTTTACACGCTAGGCTGAGCAGCAGCGGCTTCTCAATAAACAGACTATCCCTGCCCTGATATTGCGGATTGTCCCCCACTACACTAGATGCCGGGGAAATAAATTAACAAAACGCATACTATCAAACAAAGAGGCCCTGACCATCTGCTCACTTTTTCACGATCTTCAAAAGTTTCTCCGGAAGAAGCGCCAAGGATGACACGGTCCCCTATGACAGGTTCTTCCCAGCCAGCGCCTTTCTCTGGTGTCCGAAAGCCGAGGCGGCATGGATGGCCCGTAATAGTTCCTCCGCTGTAATATCGGGCGCAATGGCATCCAGCCGGTTGCCGGGAACGCACTGCTTGCGGCACCACGCCATCAGTTCTGCCTCCGGCACCTTGTCCAGACCAATCTCGTCCATGGTCACCGGCAGGCCCAGCCGCAGCATAAAGTCCACAAGTTCCTCTGCCTGCCCCATGTCGGTATGCGGATCTAACAGCAACTGGGTGACGATCCCGAAAGACACCTTCTCGCCGTGCATGGCCTCATGGAGCTGTGGAAAATCCGCTAAACGGGTTCCCAGCACATGGGCTGCCGCAGTGCCACAGCTCTCCCACCCCACTCCGGAGAGCAAGATGCTGGCCTCCGCTACCCGTTCGTAGGCTGGCGTTACCACGCCGCTTCTTGCCGCCAGAACGGCGGCCTCGGCGTCGGCCCGGATTACCTCCCAGCAGAGCTTTGCCATCATACGCGCAGTCATGGTGGGGAGGTACTTCAGCCGCGTGGGGATGCGGGCCAAATAACTGGGTTCTGCCTCCAGATATGTGGCCAGAGAATCCGCAATTCCCGCCAGGAACATCCTCAGCGGTGCTTTGATGCACACCTCGGTATCCACCAGCACGATATCGGGATTCGTCGGCCACCCCTCCGTATCGCTGAAGCTTCCGTCTTCATGATACCACACCGTGCAGGCGGTGGGCGGCGCATCATTGGACAGGGTCGTGGGCACCACAATCCCGGGAACGCCAGCCTGATGGGCCACACCTTTGCTCAGATCCAGCGCTTTGCCGCCTCCCAGCGCCACAATGGCGTCTGACCCGGCGGCTTTCATCACCTCTGTCACCCGCTGGCATTCCTCCCGGGAGCACTGGCCAGTGAGAAGATACTCCCCTGGCTGGATTCCCTCTTGGGCCAGCGTCGGCAAGACTAGCTCTGCCACAGCACCTCGGGTCCGATTTCCCCACAGCAGCATCGGTCGCCGGATTCCGCGCTCTTCCAGCAATAACGGCAGCTCCCGCAAAACCCCTGGCCCCTGGATGTATCGGGACGGAAGGGCGATCAAAATGGGCTTCATTCTGCTCTTTCCTCCTTTAGGGTAAACTTGCTGTAAAAAAGTCTGGGGAGCGCTCCCTATCCGCAGTCTCAGCTGCCATACTCATAGAAACCCCGACCGCTCTTCTTTCCAAGCCGACCGGCATCCCGCAGCCGCTGGATCTGGGGAGAGGGACGGAACCGATCTCCATACGCATCAAAGAGGATCTGATCCACATTCATGTTCAAGTCATGTCCGGTCTGATCGATCAGCTTGAAAATACCCATCGGATGTCCCAAGCCGTAAATGCAGATCTTGTCCACGTCCTCCACCGAGCAGACGCCCTCTTCCACCAGACGGCAGGCTTCCAAATAAAACGCGTGGAACATCCGGTTCAGGGCAAAACCCACTACATCCTTGACCCGCACCGGCTCTTTACCGATGCTTCTCAGGACTTCGAACACATCCGTCACCGTCTCTTCTCTTGTCTGAAGGCCGGGGATGACCTCCACCAGTTTCATGATGCTGGCAGGGGAGTTGAAATGCGTGCCGATGAAAGCTCGTTCCGGACGCACCGCGGCAGCAAGCCTGGTGATGGAGATACTGGATGTGTTGCTGGCCAGGATGGTCTCCGGCTTGCAAAGCATATCCAGCCGTTCAAATACGCCGGTTTTGACGTCCAGAATTTCCAAAACAGCTTCCACAATGAGGTCGCACTCCGCCATGTCCGACAGATCACCGGTGGTGGTTACCCGGGAGAGGATCTCGTCTTTCTTCTCTGCCTCCAGTCTGCCCTTGGCAATACGGCGGTCCAATACGGCGGCTTGCTTGGCCTTGCCCTTGTCCGCCAATTCCTGACTAATATCTCCCAAAATCGTTTCATATCCATGCATGGCAAAGCACAGGGCAATCTCTGCGCCCATCATACCGGCGCCCACAACGCCAATCTTTTTCATTTCCATAGTTTTCCCCCTATTCAGTCGTAGCGGCGAATCAGCATGGCAGTACCCATGCCGCCGCCGACACATAGTGTCGCAAGGCCGGTATGCAGGCCACGTCTGCGCATTTCATGCATCAGCGTCACCAAAATGCGAACGCCGGAGGCCGCCACAGGGTGGCCCAGTGCAATGGCACCGCCGTTGACGTTGGTGTTTTCAAGGATCTCCTCCTTGCTCATCCCGTAGTGGGCACACCATTCCTTGATGCATCCCAGGGACTGGGCCGCGAAAGCCTCATTGAGTTCCAGCAGCTCCACGTCCCGCAGCGTCATGTTCGCCTGATCCAATGTCCGGATGACCGCTTTTACCGGCCCCAAGCCCATGATGGCAGGGTCAATACCTACGGTGGCCATGGAGACAATTTCTGCCATTGGTGTCCAGCCGTTGGCCTTTACCGCCTCTTCGGAGGCCACCAGAATTGCCGCCGCGCCATCGTTTAGCTGGCAGGCGTTTCCAGCAGTGACCGTTCCGCCCTCGCTGGCCTTTTTAAATGCCGGGCGCATCCGGGAGAGTGTTTCGTAAGTAGTACCGGGGGTGTTGCTCTCATCCGTATCGAACACAAACTCCCGGCCCTTACGGTCCTGATATCGGATCGGCACGATCTCGTCCTTGAATCTGCCGGACTCGATGGCCTGCTGCGCCAGCTGTTGGGAGCGGACGGCAAAGGCATCCTGCTCCTCCCGGGTAATTCCTTCCCTGTCTGCTACATTCTCGGCGGTCATGCCCATGAGATAACCGTAAAACTGATCGATCAGTCCGTCACAGTACAGGGAGTCCTGCACATCCACGGAAGCGGGCCCCATTTTCGTACCCTTGCGGACCTTGCTAGTGAGGATATATGGGACCTGGGACATATTCTCCACGCCGCCCACCAGCACCAAATTCTCACCGGCCTGGATGGCATTATAAGCCAGAATCGTTGCCTTCAATCCGCTACCGCACTGCATATTGACCGTGGTGGCGGGAACCTCGTCGGGAATTCCCGCCTCACGCTGTGCGCGCCTGGCAATGGAGGGACCCTGCCCCGCTGAATGCTGATGGGCTACGAACACCTCGTCAATCCCGGCGGGATCCGCGCCGGTGGCCTCCAGGAGCGCCTGCATCACCTGGGCTGCCATATCCCCCGGCTTGACTGTGGAAAGGCTGCCAAGAAATTTTCCGATGGCCGTTCGCTTTCCATCTACAATATATACCTTTCGTTTCATCCCTAAAACCTCTTTACCTCATGAAATAGGAATATAGATCACGGTTGTTACCAAATCAAGCCCTCTTCCACGGCCTGACGCCGCAACTCCTCCCGAAATGCCGGATGGGCAATGGAGATCAGGGCCTCCGCCCGCTCACAAACTGTTTTCCCAAAGAGATTGACCACGCCATACTCCGTGCAGATATACTGTACATCAAACCGAGAGGTGGTCACCGGTGTCCCAGTCTCCAAGTGGGGAACCAGTCTTGAAATGGTGCCATTTTTCGCGGTGGAGGGGAGCGTGATAAAGGATTTTCCTCCCTTGGACATCTGGGCACCTCGGACAAAGTCGATTTGACCTCCGCAGCCGCTGTACTGTTTTCCGCCGATGGTATCCGCGTTTACCTGGCCCAGAAGATCCACCTGCAGACAGGAGTTGATGGAGATCACATTGTCATTTTGAGCAATGATATAGGGATCGTTGGTATAATCTACCGGCACAACCAGAAGATCCGGGTTGTGATCTGCAAAGTCAAACAGTTGCTTTGTGCCGATGAGGAAATTCGCCACGATCTTACCTTTGTCCAGTTTCTTCCGACTATTGTCAATGGCGCCGGACTTGTAGAGATCGATGATCCCGTCGGAGAGCACCTCTGAATGGATGCCCAGGTGTTTTTTGCCTTTCAGAAAACCGAGAATGGCATCCGGCAGTCCGCCAATCCCCAACTGCAGGCAGGCCCCGTCCTGAATATGGGGTACGATGTGGGCCGCAATCTGCTCCTCCACGCCGCCTGTCTTACTTTTGGTCAGCTCCGGAAGCGGCTGATCGTGAATCACGATGTAGTCCAACTCCTCCAAAGAGACCTTCGCTCCATAGGTCCAGGGCAGGGAGGGATTGATCTGCGCCACCACAGTCTTTGCCGCCTCCATGTTGGCAACCGAGTAATCGACGTTGAGACCATAGCTGCAGTAGCCCTCCTCGTCGGGCTCCGTGAGCATCACGAAAAACACGTCCGCCGGATGCTCCCGGTAATACTTCGGCATCTGATAGTAGAATGCCGGTAGCGGGTCCACCCGTCCCTCCCGATATGCTTGCCGGGTGCCCCTGTCGAGAAACTGGCTGATATGCCGGAAAGTTCCCGCGTAGCGCGGCTCCAGAAATCTGGGGACCTCCCAGAGGTTATGCGCGATGACCTTGACATTTTCCAGTTCCCCCGCCCGATCAGTCAGGGCATCCATGAGGTATGTGGCGGTACCGGCTGCCTGCTGAAGAACGACGGTGTCTCCAGATTTGACGCATTTGACCGCCTCAGCCGCGGAGACGATCCGATCCCGATATGTTTCTTTCCAGTCCATATTCTATGTAGCCTCCTCTCAGGAACCGTACCCAAAGATCCAAGGAATACCTAGCGAGACGGCCGGAACATAGGTCACCAGCAGCAGCCCTACCACCAGTGCTATCAGGAACGGCACGATCCGCTTACACAGTTCCACAAAGCTGATGTTGCCCAGGGATGTGGCCACAAACAGATTCAGGCCCACCGGAGGCGTGCAGAAGCCGATGGAGATGTTCAGGCACATCATCAGACCGAAGTGGATAATATCCACGCCGTAATCGGCGGCAATGGGCTGGAGGATAGGGGCCAGGATCAAAATGGCGGGAGTACCGTCCATGACGCAGCCCACGATCAGTAGGAAGATGTTCATGGCCAGTAACACGAGGAAACGGCTGTCCGTCAGGCCGCCGATCCACTCTGCCAGCTCCATGGGAATTTTCTCCAGGGTCAGCATTCGGGCCAGCGCCGTGGCGGTGCCCACGATGACCATGATGGTGGAAGTGGTGACCGCAGAGGAGGACAGGGAGGCCAGCAGCTTTTTCAGTGTCAGCTCACGGTAGATGAAGAAGCCTACGATCAGCGCGTAGACGACTGCAACTGCTGCAGCCTCGGTCGGGGTAAAGATGCTGCCGTAAATACCACCCAGGATAATGACCGGCACCAGCAGGGCACCAATGGCGGAGCGGAAAGTGGTCCATACACGTTTCCAGGAAAACTGACGGCCGTTGCCCTCCCAGCCATTTTTCCGGCAGATGAACTGAGACACAGCGATCAACAGCAATCCGCAGAGAATGCCAGGACCAAAGCCGCCCAAAAACATAGTGGCGATGGACGCATTGGTGGCTACGCCATAGGTAACGAACGGAATGGAAGGCGGGATCAGAACTCCCAGCACACCGGCGGCGGCAATCAGGGCATAGGAGAAACCCTTGGAATAACCCTGCTTGATCATAGACGGCACCATGATGACACCAATGGTTGCCACAGTAGCCGCAGCAGATCCGGAGATGGCTCCGAAGAACATACAGGCCAGGACTGTTACGATGGCCAGGCCGCCCCGCTTGTGGCCCACCATGGAATCGGCAAAATCGATCAGCCTCTGACTCAGGCCGCCCCCCTCCATCAGCGCGCCTGCTAGGATAAACAGGGGGATCGCCATCAGGGTGAAGGAGTCACAGGCCGTGCACATAGTCTGTGCAAGATATGTCAGGGAGAAGGAGCTGGATGTTACCATGTATACAACCACCGCCATGCCGATGGACCAGGCGATGGGAACGTGCAGAATCAGCAGTAGAAAGAATACTCCGATCAAAAGCAGTCCCGCGTTCATTCTTCTTCCCCTCCCTGTTTCTTCATTTTCTCACTCTCTGTCTCATCAAGAGGCGCAAGCCCAAGCATCTGTCTGACCAATTTCACCAGTCGCTGGATGGAACGGATAGACATCATTGCCGCACCCGCATAAGGCGCCGCGTAGACAAGCTGCATATTGATGCCGTTGGCCGCAGAGTACTGGGGGCGCTCCCCCATTCCAATCAGGACCTGGGTGCCCACATAGGCCAGTAGAATGAAAAACATCAGGGTGATCAGCTCCGCAATAATATCCAGCAATACCCGGGCCTTACCTTTCAGCAGCAGCATCAGTAGATCCACGGACATGTGATTTCCGTTTTTCACACCTTTGCTGGCCGCCAGATAGATCACCCAGATACAAAGGTAGCGGGCGCTCTCCTCTGTCCAGTCCACCGGCCATCCCAATGCCCGGAACACCACCTGAATAAAGATGATAGCGCAGGTGATGAAGAACAGAACTGCGCACACGTAGGTTTCGAAAAAATTCAGGACCCTGTCAAGGACCTGATTTGCCTTTGCCATGTTCGGTCTCCTTTCTTATCCTTGGCCGCCTTCCGAAAGCCTTCGAAAGGCGGCCAAACGCATTACTCTGCTCTTCTCATTTTTCCATGCCTGTATACTGCTCCAGCTGCCCGTTTTCGTATTTTTCATTGCTGGCTTCAATCTCTGCGAGATAGGCATCCAGATTTGGCTCTGTGCCCTGCTCCACGAACCAGTCGAACACACCGGAGGCAGCTTCCTCGAAAGAGGCGCGCTCCTCGTCCGTCAGATAGGTGATGGTCATGCCGCCCTCTTCCAGCTCCTTGATGCCGTCGGCTTCGCCTTCCGCGGAGAGCTGGAGTTGATAAGCGCAGGCCTCCTGAGATGCCTGGTCGATCACAACCTGCAGCTCTGCGGGGAGGGATTGGTAGAAGTCATAGTTGATACAGATGGAAGTCGCGTCATAGACGGCATTCACATCCGTGCCGTAGGACTGCACCTCGTCATAGTTTCCGGTGGAGGCCACCAGGACGGGGTTCACCTGGCCGTCGACTGTTTTCTGCTGCATGGCAGTGAACAGTTCAGAGAACGCCATGGGCATGGGGTTGGCGCCCAGCTGCGTGTAGACCTCCAGCAGGATGTCATTTTCCTGTGTGCGGATCTTCAGGCCCTTCAGATCCTCAGGCGTCTTTACCTCCCGGACAGAGTTGGTCAACTGCTGGAAACCGTTCTCGAAGAACACCAACGGATAGAGTCCCGTCTCCTCCGCAATCTCCAGGGTGATTTCCTTTCCGGTCTCGCCGTTCAGGAAGTTCTGTACGGCCTCACGGCTGTCGAACAGATACGGCAGCTGCATGAATTTGAACTTGTCGGTAAAGTTGGCCAACACAACGGCACCGCCCTCGGCCATTTGAATGTTGCCCTGCTGGCATTGCTCAAAGTATTCGCGGTTGGAGCCTAGCTGGCCGTTGGGATAGACCTCCACCTGAATCTGGCCGTCGGAATACTCTTCCGCCAGCTCTTCAAATTTGTAAAGGCCCAGAGTGATAGGATGGTCCTCCGCCACGGAGCCGGCCAGTTGGATGGTGTAGGTCTCTCCGCTGGTGCCAGCATTCTCTTCACCGCTTTCCTGTGTGCTTCCATTCCCGCTGCCACAGCCGGCCAGCAGGGACAGCGCCGCAATAAGAGTCAGAGTCAGTGCCATCAACTTTTTCATTTTCATTCGCTCCTCCATGTCATTTGTTATTTGGTGCGCCTTGGTTTCTACTACCACGAAATTAAAGCAATTTTCATGCCAATAAAACGAGATTATCTTCAACAAAATTCATGCAATATCCCCCCAATGACATGATCGGTTTTTACAGATGCTGTCTAAAAAAATAGAAACGGCAGTCTACAATTTTAGAAAATCCAAAAAAGTAGATTGCCGTTTCATATTCAATTGGCTGCGCCGCCGCCTTTTTCCCGTTGGAGCTTTTTATATAATCCCGAGCGACTGATCTGGAGAACTGCCGCAGTCTTGTCTACGTTACCGCCGTTTTGCTCCAGAACCTGCCGGATGTAGTGGGACTCCGTCTCCAGCAGCATTTGCTTCAATGGACGCTGCAAACTTTGGAACTCCTCTGCAGGGGGATTCCGCTCTTCCGCTCGGATCACGATTTCTCTCTCCCAGGTGGAGAACTCTCCCGTCAGGACAAATCGCTCCATGACATTCCGCAGCTCCCGGATATTGCCAGGCCAGCGGTACGCTTTCAGTTCCACCAGCTCCTGTGCGGAAAGAATGCGAGACTTTCCGTGCTTACGGTTGAACTGGTTCAAAAATACACAGGCCAACGCCTCCAGATCCTCCAACCGCTCCCGAAGGGGAGGGATGGTGACGGGCACCACATTCAGCCGGTAATACAGGTCCTCCCTGAAGAGTTTTTCCACCACCATGCGTTTAAGATTCCGGTTTGTGGCGGCGATAATCCGCACATCCGTCTTCTGCACCGCACTACCTCCTATGCGGCGAAACTCTCCGCTCTCCAACACCCGCAGCAGCTTGGCTTGCGCGGCCTGCGGCAACTCACCAACCTCATCCATGAAGATCGTTCCACCGTTTGCAATCTCAAAAAGGCCCGCACGCCCTTCTTTCAGGGCTCCGGTAAAGGCTCCCTTCTCATAGCCGAACAGTTCTGACTCAATCAACTCATTGGGAATGGCCGCACAGTTTACCGGAACAAATACCGCGTCCTTTCTGGCGCTGTGACGGCGGATAAAATTTGCCGCCACTTCCTTTCCCACACCGGATTCGCCGTAGAGCATGATTGTGCTGTCCATCCTGGCCAGCGCCTCCAGGGAGGCAAATACCTTTCGCGTAGAGGGATCATTGGCCACGATCTGATCCTCTCCATGGTAGCCCATCATGTCCATGGCCGCTTGATATCCTTTCAGCTTTTCCCGTTCCTGCCGGAGCTCTTTCTGGAATGTCTCCAGGACATCCAACTGCCGGCTGTATGTCACCACCATGCAAAGATTTTCGTTATCATCAAATACCGGCGTACTGACGCAGGCAATCTCTTGGCCTTCTTTGTTGAAATAGGTCCCCATTGCCTGCCTTCTGGTTCGCAGCACTTCGTCCGTCATGGAGTAACTGACATACCCTTCGGCCCGAAGTTGATAGATGTCCATGGTCAGCAGCTTTTCCAGCGAACAGCACAGAACTTTTACCGAGTCGTCATTGGCGTAAATGATTTTGCCCCGTCCATCTGTCGCAAAGAGATCCGCACAGCAATTTTCCAAGATCAGGTTATACTCTTGGATAGTCAAGCGTGCCTGAATCCGGCTTCCCATTTGCCTCCCTCCTTGTGAAACTCTTTAGCTGGGCCAAGTATACCATAATGGACTTTTGCGTTCAAGCATATCCCTTTACATTATGCTATATGCCATTCTGGTAATATTTCAGGCAAATTATCACAATGGTGGAAAGTACTGGGGGTTATCTATGATTCCCGGGGTGCTGTTTTCAGACTTCATCATAACGATGGCTGAATCGATATCATCGCATGTGCTGCAGAGACGTCGCTACGCATAGAGCTATAGGCACAACCCCTCAGTTGTCTCTGGGCCGGGCAGATGACGAACCATCTCAAAATCATGAGTGCTCATATCCAAGAAGATGCCACCAGGGATTGCGATGTACTCCATTGGCTGATGCGCCCAATCGTGAGAGTAGAGTTTTATTACTAACAGATTATGAAGTATGACAAATAGAAACCTCTCCCACATCAGGAGATTCGAAGGCTTCCTTTGTCAAGATTCCCGCAGCCAGGCGGCGTAGTCCTCCGGGGTCATCTTCCCCGCTTCGCACTCCGCTTTTTTCTCCCTGGCACGTTCGCCCCACGCGTAGAGCTCCTCCGGCTCCAGCTTTCCCGCCTTCATACGTGCAAAGCGCTTCTTGTACTCTCTGCGGTAGTCCCGGAATAAGGTATCCCCGCTCTTCCGCTTCGTCCACAAGGCAATGGCGCCCACTTCCCGGCAGGTGCGGCCTTTCTCATCAAAGGGCCGGCTGCAATATTCGGTGTTAGTGCGGCCCGTCAGTGCAAAGTATCTCCCGCAGTTTTTGCACACCCGCATCTTCACTTCCCGCTTGATGCACTCCCGCAGGTGGCAGTCAATGAGATCATAGACCACCTCCGGCTCCAAAACCTCTGCAAACACTTCATCGTCAATGAGCTCAAAGCTGACCGGCTGTGCCTGAAAACGAAATGCACGGTCCCCCTCTGCCTTGTAGTAAGAGACCATTTTCTGCGGGACCGTTTCCTCAGACTCCTGATCCGTATCCAATACATGTTGGATCAGATCCAGGATCTGATCCTGCATCTGCCGAAGCTTCTCCGGCAGATGATACAGATACGCCCGGGGCAGCACGTCCTCTGTATAGCTATTGAATAGTTTGGCATGGGTAAGACGGCAATTCATATCCAGCCGAAACTGCTGGAAATAGATGTGACGCGAAGCCAAATCATCCAGCAGCGCAAGCGCGTTCTGGTGATGCTGATCTTCTTTCGTCGCTGCCAGTCTCCAGAACTCATCATTCAGCTGTTGAATGATGGCTTCTATGGGATCCAGGTCCATATAGAGCAGCGACATCAAGCTTTCCGGGAACGGGACTGTCTCAGAAAACGTGACCGCATCGCCAAGTGTCTGCTCGCTGTAAAGATAGTGCTCCTGCTCATGGGCGATATAGGTTTTGAATGTGTATCTCATCAAAGCAATGCACCTCGCTCTAGACTAATTTACAAGCTGTTCATTAATTAGTCTTGACACAGAAGGGGTGGTTTGTTACACTCAAGTTAAGCGACCAATGAAATTACTTACATAACATTAAGTCTAGACTAGTCGATTAGAAAAGTCAAGAAATTTATCTGGCCGCGATGGTACCTCGACAACTGCATACCCACCACCAAAGCCGATACTCGCCGGAAAAAGTGCCGCCAGGATTTTGCCACAGGGTTCCCATCGAAGCCCAGCGGCAGCGGGTTCGATGGGAAGAGGAGCCGCAGCGGAATAAACGAGCTTTCGGACAAGTCCGGAAGCAAGTGCTATGAAGCTTGCGGTGACGAAGGAGCACACCAAGGCGAACGGAAACGCCGTGCGTGTCAAACAAGGCCGCAGGGCTGGAACAGGTATGGTGTGTGGCAATCAGTTTTTGTAAAGGGGGTGAATGTGATCAGCGTACAAAGTCCGCAGCAAAAGGAAAGCCGCCGAAACTGCTGCAACAGTCCGGCGGCGCGCCGCGTTCCGAAAAACGCAGACTCCATCTGCAGACAGTCTAACAGAGAGGCTTCCGGAACGCAAGATTTTGTTCTCTGAATTTGAAAAGAACACGGAGGTACTCTATGCCGATTCTTGGTGAACGATTCTATCAAATGAGCAATGCCATCTTCTGCTATGACCTGAAACCAATCCCGCTGGCAGTGTACAGCTACCTGGTCTGCTGCGCCGGGCAGAAGGATCTGTGCTGGCCCAGTATCAAGACCATCGCACTGCACTGCAGCTGTTCAGAAAACGCTGCGAGGGATGCAGTCAAGCAATTAGTGGATCGCGGATTCATCCGCAAGGTGGCAACTAAGCAGATGTGCCGCGACGGAAGTTGGCGGCAGAGTAACAACCACTACTACATCCTGCCGTTGCCTGCACTTCCTACCGCAGACCATCGCGCACCCAGGAGTCCCGCCGCAGGAGATGGTGGGGAAATGTATCAACAAGACGAAGGATGACAAGGAAAAGCCCGTGAGCCCCCTGTGAGGCCCTGTGTGGAGCGGCTTGGGACCCCAGCAGGATCCCAGCCCCTTCCGGGGATTTCGGACAAATTTGGGCCGGTTTTGAGGCTCTGCGGAGGACGAAAGAAAAAGCTGGATAAAGAGCCGGGGTCACCGCCCGACTTTCTCCCGGCACATCTGCCCGCAGTGCGGGCAGTTACGAGAGTTTCTGCGGCCTCGAAAATGGGGTCAAAAATGGCAGAGAAAAGAAATTCTACGGTCGTTATCCCGCAGCGCTTACGCCCACAAGAAAAAACCAGGGGTCAATCCTGAGAAAGGAGGCCTTTATGAGCCAAAAAGAGAAATTTGCCCTCTACCTGACGCCGGAGATGAAGGCGCGGCTGGAGCGGCGTTATACGGAAGATGGCAGCCGCAGTCTCACCGGATTTATCGAGAACGCCATCAACTTCTATCTGGACTATCTCAGTGCCAACAATGCCGGATTGTTCCTGCCATCCTCGGTGCAGTCCTATCTGGACGGCCGGCTGGATCAGTTTGAAAATCACATGGCGTCGCTGCTCTTCAAACAAGCAGTAGAAATGGACATGGGCATAAGCGTTCTCGCGGACTGCGTCCATCTGGATGAGGCGTATCTCCGGAAAAAACGTGCGGAGAGTGTGGCCAGCGTGAAGATGTTCAACGGACTACTGCGTCTGGAGCAGATCGCCAAGCGCGCACAGGAGCAGCGGGACGGTGATGATGGATGGCAAGACTGATCGTCAAGAGCCCGTACATCCAGTGCGGCAAGCAGAATGCTAGCGGTTACCTTCGATACATCGCGACGCGGGAGCGGGTGGAGATCATCCCGGATGACCGTCCGCCAACCCACAAGCAGGAGCAGCTCATCACAAAGCTGATGAAAGACTTTCCGGATGTGAAAGAGCTGCTGGAGTATGAGGACTACGTGCAGAAGCCTACAAAAGCCACCGCCTCGTCGCTCATCACGCTGGCGCTGGAGGAACACTGGAAGCAGGTGCAGCAAACGGATGGCTACATGAAGTACATCGCCACCCGGCCCCGCGCCGAGCGGCTGGGTGACCATGGCCTGTTCAGTGACGCGGATCGTGTGGACTTGGACGCCGCCATGTCCGAACTGGAGCACTACACCGGAAATGTCTGGACGCACATCATCTCTCTTCACCGGGAGGACGCGGAGCGTCTCGGCTACAACAACGCACAGGCATGGCGTGCCCTGCTCTGTGCTCACCGCAACGACATTGCCGCAGCCATGCACATCCCGCCCCAGGATTTCCGTTGGTACGCGGCGTTCCACGATGAAGGACACCATCCTCATGTCCACATGATGGCGTGGTCGGTGAAACCGGGACAGGCACACCTGGACCGGGATGGCATCAGCCAGATGAAGTCCCGGCTCACCAATGATATCTTCCAACAGGAACTGCTTCATGTCTACGAGCAAAAATCTATCTCACGGGATGAACTGGTGAAAGAAACTCGAAAAGTCATGCTGGAACTGTCCCACCAGATGCGGGAGACGGTCTGCGAGCACACCCAGGCGGAGCAGATGATCTGGAAGCTGTCCCAGCAGCTGGGCGAGGTCAAAGGCAAGAAGTCCTACGGGTATCTCCCGCGGTCCATGAAGCGGCAGGTGGATGAGATCGTGGATCAGCTGGAGTGCATTCCTGTCGTCAACGAGTGCTATCAGAAATGGTGGGAGCTCCAGTGTCAGGTGAACGAGTTCTACTCGGGAAAGAAGCAACAGCGCCCGCCGCTGTCAAAACAGAAGGAGTTCCGGGCCATCAGGAATGCCGTCATCCAGGAGGCAGAGAACATTCGTCTGGGAAAGCTCACCTTCGAGGACGAGAAGATGGAGGAGCGGGGCGAGTGGGTGGACAACTGGGAAGTCTCCTATGAGTGCCTGCGGCTACGTGCCAGGATTGAAGACAATAAGCTGCCGCTGGATCAGCGGGATGAGGCGGTGGAGGATCTGGAGCGGCTGGCGGAGTACGGCGACGTCCACGCCCAGTACTTCCTGGGACTGCTGTACCGGGATAGCGGTCTGCTGCTGCCGGACGCAGAACGAGCGACTCGCTGGCTGGAACTGGCGGCAAAGCAAAATCTGTCTGCAGCTCAATATGCGTTGGGGAAATTATATCTCTCCGATGATCCGGAGGTGCATGATACTTCCGATGGCATCCAATGGTTGGAGAGAGCAGCTCGAAACGGGAACACCGACGCCGCCTACCGGCTGGGAAAGGAATACCTGACAGGTAGGTCCGTGCAAAAGGACGCAGCTAAGGCGGCGGAGTACCTCCGCCACGCAGCCGATCAGAATCATCCCTGGGTGAACTATTTGTTGGGAAAACTGCACCTCACGGGCAGCGGCGTTCCCAAAGACGAAGAAGCGGCCTGGAACTGCTTCCGGATGGCGGATGCGTATGGTCATCCAAACGCCCAGTACATTTTGGAACGCCAAGATCAATGGCACCAGCCGCAACTCCT
>JABLTR010071337.1_pt1 | contig 46315 bp, 46 predicted proteins | sample 7160071 | NCBI WGS metagenome assembly JABLTR01 (sample SAMN14651230, study PRJNA627086) | human gut metagenome | isolation source: feces | host: Homo sapiens | reverse complement strand
AGCGAGCCTTTTCTTCGGGAGGTAAAAGAGATTTACACCGACCTTATCAATCGGCATATCTCCGATCCCGAACAGCAGTTAAAGGTATTTGATAAAAACAGCGTTTATCTTCCCACTAAGAAAATCGGCAAGAACAATCCCAAAGCCGCCGAGATTGAAGCGGATAACGCCGCAAGGCAGGAATGGAACAGGACAGCGGATATGGCACTCATATCGGGCATTTCCGAAACAAAGATTTTAGAAGTCAAGCAGACCGAAATACACGAAAAAGTAAGCCAATCCATTAAAAGCAAAGGCTGGCTGCCCAATCTGTTCCGCAGTATTGTAAGCAAGGCAAAAGACTTCCTGCAAAAACTTATCCGAGAAAAGGATATGCCGCCCAAGCCCACGCTTGATATGGATATGGCAGAGTTCCGTCATATGCGAAGCCTGATGATAAAAGTACAGGACAAGGCAAGGGAGATTAAACATTTGCAGGATAAAGTCTTGCCGCAGTTGAAACAGCAGATTGCCGATACAAAGGGACTTTTCAAAGGCAAAGAACGAAAAGCGTTGGAGGTAAAAATCAAAGAAACCGAAGCTGAGATTTCTGACAGGCTGGATAAAATCCCCGATACACTCAAAGAGGACGGTTATCCCGATGTGCAAGTCTTTATGCGGACTTTCGGAGAAATGGAAAGCGTTGTAGAGCAATATAACCGTGACCTTGCCGAGTGGGAATACCAAGTCAGCAGGAAACCGACAGCCGCCAAAGAACAATACCGACCGCCCGAAAAGCAGAGCGTGCTAAAACATCTGCGGGAGATACAGGAACGAAACAGGCAGAAACCGCCACAAAGGCAGCGTAAAAAATCCTTTGACAGAGACAGCCGATAGGCATTGAAAACCGCCGTTACGGTTTCACCCATAGCGGCGGTATACATACGAAATCCTATTTGTGTTCTGCAAGTGTGACTTCCATATCTTCGACATTGATGATTGTTTCTTTTTTGCACTTCGGACAGTAGAGCGGGAAGTTCTTCATCTCGGTGTCCTCCCGTATCATAGTGCGGGTTTTATTACCGCAGACAGGACAATATACCCACGCTGTTGTGTTCATATCATCACCTCCACAATGTTTGCCTTTTACGTTTTATAAGTCTAACAGGCATTTCACAAATTCTTTTGGCTTTTCAATATGGATACCGTGTCCGCAATCGAAATGAATGATTTTGCAATCCCCAATCAACTCTGAAACTCTTTTCACATCATCGTCATTCAGTGCAGCCATCAGTATTCCGTCAGAGTTGATATTTGTTTTTGCTTTCATAAAAATTGTTTTACATCTGATTTTTCTCAAAATATCTTCGTGCAAAGTTCCACAATGAAAACTGTCGGTATAAAACGCTTCTCCGAATAAAGGGTCATAGTGATTCATACCCTGAAATCCTGCTAATGCAGCTTTCGGCCAAAACAGCACCTTCAAATCTTTTTCAGGGTGTTTTGTGCGATAAGCTGCCGCCATTTTTATAAGTTTCCCTTTCACTTTCTCTCTTGATTGTTCAGGGAAAAAGTTCCAAGCATATTGATGAGAAAAGTAGTAAAGAACAAAATCACTTTTTTCTTCTTGTGTGATATATGTATGGCATACTGTTGACAAGTCAACATAGTTGAATGTGCTTTTTCTGCGTTCTCCCTGAGAAGCGAAAAAAGGAGGGTCTTCTAATATCAGCATTTCACAGAGTTCTGTTTCGGCGGCAATATAAGCGGCAATCAGACCTCCCGAAGAATGTCCCAATAGCCAAACCTTTTGACCGATTTCATTCTCAATAAAATCTATTATGGCTGCTCCGATAGATTTTATATTATATTCTTCGGGCTTATGCAGACTGCCGCCGTGACCGTAGCAGTCAACCGAATAGATATGAAATTTTTTTGAAAGCTGTTTTGCCACACTCGCATAACTTTGTCCGTCTACGCCTTGAGCGTGAATTAAAACCAAAGGCTGGAAACTATTTCTGGATTCATAGTATTTCAATCGTATGCCTTGATTTTCATAAATTTTTTCATTCATTATCTGTACTCCTTGTTACATAACGATTTTTTAATCCCTGATAGGCATCGGTAAGTGCCTTGTCAATAAATTCAATGTCCCATTCAAGATAATTTGTTGCTATCATTGTTGCAATACCGTGAACATACAGCCACAGTTCCAAATGAAAAAAGTACGCTTCATTTTCGTCAATACCTAAATTTTTCATAATGAGGTCCAGTATTGGACGAATTTCTTCACGGTTTTCTTCTATCTTTTCATCTGTTCTGTCACGCATAAAAAGTAGTTTGAATAACTCTTTTTCTTCCTTTGCAAACTGAATATAGGCGATACCGCTTGCTTTATAGGGCGGGAATTTGCTATCTGCCATACCTTTTTTGATGTAAGACTGATATAGCGTATTCGCAGCAGATACAACCTCTCTCTGTACTTCTTCCATATTTTGAAACAAACCAAAAATTGGCTTTGCTGATGAGCCAAGTTCTGCTGCCAGTCCTCTTGCAGTTAATCCTGTTATTCCATTCTTTCTCGTAACCTCTAAAGCGGCAGCTACAATTTGTTCTCTTGTGAACTTAAATTTAGGTGGCATCTATCTCCCTCCATAAAAAACTATCGTTGTGCAACTTATGTTTCTTATTATACTCGTTTCTTTTTCCTTGTCAAACGATTGAGGCAAACAGAAGATTTGTAACAATTTTTCAGGGAAAATACCCTATAAAATGTCTCGCAAAGCAGAAAGCAAAACGGGTAAGGTTATTAACCCTACCCGCCGCAATTTTACGGTTATATGCGTTACATTATTTTAACTGTATACTATTTCCTCATTGACAATCTCAATAACGCAAGTTCTAATGTTATTCATTCGTCCTGTCCATTCTAAAACACTTTCCGCTTTTAGCTGTTCCGTAATACCTTGTACTCGTTTCATCTGTTCTGTAAGTGTTTCAAATCTCTCTTGTGCTTGCCTGTCAATGTCAGCAAGGTAAGCATTCAATTTACCACTTGTAAGCAGCGTTGTATATGTATTTTTGCGGAATTCTTTCAGATACTGCAAGTGCCGCTGTCCCCATAAACCGACAGGCTGCTCTTTTTTGTTTGGTAAAGTAAGGCAAGGAATATAATAATCTCCTTGCAGTTCATACCATAAACCATTGCCTTCATCAAAAATGTACTTGTCCATATAATAAATCCTCCAGTATAATATATTCGCACATATGTCACAGTTCTCCGATTGCCACACTCTGTTATATCTTGTTATGAGATTTTTTTGCCCTTGATTTTGCCCTTATGATTGTGCTGAACAAGGGTAACATTGTGTGAAACCATATAAAGAAATAAGGTTTACTGATTGCGATAAATCCTTTGTTTTCAAGGCTTTCGGAGGATTTTATTAAAGTTCTATGAGGTGTGATAAACACCTGTAAAATTATGAGTTTCTAATTAGGATTTATCATCTTTCTTGCAGTCCTACGCTCCAATTCATCCGGGACTGACGCCTGCAGCATCGGCCATAACTATGGCGGTGCACTTTGTCGTGTTTATGGCACTGTCTTACATACTATTTATAAAGCGGAATTCTAGGAAGGCGCAAAATACCGCTCCTAATACTATCGCCGGTGAAGCGGCCAACTGATAAAGAGGCGCGGTGTTTTATACAAAATATCATTATGTTTATAAATAATAAAAATCTCTAAAGAGAAAAATAATTTTCGGCCTGTTGCATTACTATGTGCAACAGGCCGCTCTTTTTTGCCCATTTATGAAACTACTGCAAAGGAGAATGCCATTGAAAAGACGCAATATCAGTGAAAAGGAAAAGCTCTTCTGTTATATGTACGTCATATACGGAAATGCAAAAGAAGCCGCTATAAAAGCGGGATATAAACGCAATCCTGAGCGCACCGGTGCAAGACTGCTTTCTACCAGATATGTGTGCAAGGAAATTGACAGGCTAAAAAATACACTGTCTGAAATGGGCGCCACCGCCGGGCTCAATCGGCTAGCCTATGGCTCGGTAAACGACGCCGTCAAGCTTTTGAGAGAGGACGCTATAAATTCCTCCGATATCGACGCCCTCGACCTATACAGCATAGCTGAAATAAAAAAGCCTAAAGAGGGATGCATTGAAATTAAGTTTTTTGACAGGCTTAAAGCGCTGGAAAAGCTATATCTTATAAACGAGGCAAAACAGGCCGACGAGCACGACTCATTTTATAGAGCGCTGGAAAGCTCTGTTCCTTCCCTGCCCAGTTCGGAGGAAACGGCGTGATATGGAAAAGTTTCAGTAATAAGCAGCTGACGGTGCTCAACTGGTGGTGCCGCAGCAGCCCTCACTACTCTAAAGATGCAATAATCTGCGACGGAGCTGTACGAAGCGGAAAAACCACCTGTATGTCGCTGTCATTTGTTCTTTGGGCCTTTTATGAGTTTGACAAGCAGTATTTTGCCATATGCGGTAAGACAATATCCTCGCTTAAAAGGAATTTAATAGCGCCGCTTATTCCCATGCTTAATTCGCTCTCGTTTTCCTGCGAATATAAGGCGTCTAAGAATATCCTTACCGTGCGCAAAAAGGACAGGGTAAATTATTTTTACCTGTTCGGCGGCAAGGATGAATCATCATCGGCACTTATTCAGGGTATTACCTTGGCCGGCATTCTGCTTGACGAGGTAGTTTTAATGCCGCGCTCGTTTGCAGAGCAGGCTATCGCGCGCTGTTCGGTTTCGGGGTCGCGCTTCTGGTTCAACTGCAATCCTGATAACCCCTCGCACTGGTTTTACAATGAATGGATTAAAAAGCGCGACGCTAAAAATGCGCTCTATGTCCATTTTACCATGGATGATAATCCATCTCTTACTCCCGCAATTAAAAAGCGTTATGAAGCACTTTACAGCGGCGTATTTTACGACCGATTTGTAAAGGGACGATGGACGGTGTCAAGCGGGCTTGTTTACCCAATGTTCTCCCCTGAAAAGCATATTTTTCACGATGAGCCGCCGTGCGACAAGTTTTACATCTCCTGCGACTACGGCACCGTCAACCCGGCTTCGTTTGGGCTGTGGGGAAGAAGCGGGGACACATGGTATCGGCTGGCGGAATATTATTACGATTCGCGCAGAGAGGGTGAGCAGAAAACCGATGAGGAGTATTATGAGGCGCTTAAAGCGCTTTCGGGAAACAGAAAAATTGAGGCCGTTGTATGCGACCCCTCGGCCGCCTCATTTATGGCGGTTATAAGGCGGCACGGACTGTTCAGCGTACTGCCGGCGGATAACAATGTAGCGGATGGCATTAGAAAGGTATCGTCCGCGCTTAAGGCCGGCAAAATCAAGTTCAGCGCCGCCTGCCGCGACACACTTAGAGAATTTTCTCTTTACCGCTGGCAAAACGACAGCGTGAAAGACGCTGTGCGCAAGGAAAACGACCACGCCATGGACGATATACGCTATTTTGTAGCGACCGTGGCGGACAGCGAGGAGGATGTCTTCTTTGCGGCGGCGCTGAACAGAAATCTATAAACAGGAGGTAAATATGTGGGCTTACTAAAATTTTTGTCCAGAAATGCCGACCCTGCAAAGGCGGCTGCCTGTGATGAAGTCGAGTGCTCTGCCGTCCAAACGGCGAGACCTATCTCCCACCCCTTTCACGACTTAGACGGATATATACCGCTGTCCGGCCCTGAAAGGCGGCTGTATGCATCTATACGCGAAGCCGTGCCGATAATTGACGCGGCCATTTCTAAGATAGTCAGGCTGGTCGGCGGATTTCAGGTTAAATGCGATGATGATGATACGACGGCCGAGCTTAAGCATTTCCTCGACACGGTACAGGTAGGCGGCACCGGAATAGGAATAAACGCATTTTTAGACACCTATCTTGACCAGCTTATAACTTTCGGAACGGCCGTGGGCGAAATTGTACCCAGCTGCCGCCGCGACACAATCGGCGCGCTTTACAACGTCCCGCTGCACGATGTAGACATTATTAAAAGCGGACCGCTTCAGGCCACCGTCTGCCGCAGAGAAGATGGACGCGCTGTCCCGGTAAAATATCAAAGTCTTATACTGCTGTCGGCGCTCAACCCCGACCCCGGCAGTGTTTATGGGACGTCGCTTCTTAGAAGTCTGCCGTTTGTGAGCGCTATACTGCTCAAGATATTCAACACTATAGGCATGAATTTCGAGCGGTTTGGTAATCTGCGTTATGCCGTTACCTATAAGCCGGAAACGCAGCTCGACAAGGCGGCCGCCAAAAACCGCGCTATGCAGATTGCTCAGGAGTGGTCAAATGCAATGCAACCCGGCAGCGTCAAGGACTTTATATCTGTCGGAGATGTGCAGATTAGAGTAATCGGCTCTGACAACCAAATTCTTGATTCGTCTGTGCCGGTAAAGCACATGATGGAACAGATAGTTGCAAAAACCGGCATCCCGCCGTTTATGCTTGGGCTGAGCTGGTCCACTACTGAAAAAATGAGCAGCCAGCAGGCGGATATTTTAACAAGCGAGCTTGAAGCCTACCGCCGGATGCTCAACCCCATTATCCATAAAATCTGCGATATCTGGCTGCGCCTTAACGGCTACAGCAGTGAGATATCTATAGAGTGGGACAACATCAACCTTCAGGATGAAGTTGAGATGGCGCGTGCGCAGCTGCTCACTATGCAAGCACGTGAAATTGAAGAAAAGCTATTAGAAACGGAGGGCCAGACTGAATGAAAGAAGGATATCTTGATAAGGTCGCTTCTGAAATAACAGACGAGGAGCTTGAGCTTATCAACAAGCAGTCGCGAAGACAGCTTAAAAAGGATGAAGTCTTTGTTTTCTCCATTATTCTCTGCGACAACGAGATAGACAGGGACTTTGAAAGGTTCACCACAGAATCGCTTCACAAGCTCGCCGAGCTTTACATCGGCAAGTCCGGCATATTTGACCATTCAATGAAGGGTAAGGACCAAATGGCCAGAATTTTTGCCTGTGAGGTGGAGCCGGTAACCGGCAAGAAAACAAGCACCGGCGAGGACTATATGCGCCTTAAAGCAAGGGCATATATGCCGAAAACCAGCCGTAATGAGGATTTGCGCACGGAAATCGACGCCGGCATAAAAAAGGAGGTAAGCATTGGCTGCTCAGTCGCTAAGACGGTATGCTCTATATGCGGCAACGACATGCGCAGCAATCAGTGCAAGCACGTTAAGGGCCGTCAATACAAATCAAACGGCGCTAAAAAGCTGTGCTATGCCGAGCTTATCAACCCCGCCGACGCCTTTGAATGGTCGTTTGTAGCCGTTCCGGCGCAGCCAAAAGCCGGTGTTGTGAAATCTTATGGGACAAACGCTTATGCGAAAGGAGAGGATAATTTGGACATTGCCACTACTATAAAATCCCTTTCGGCGGTAAATGACAATGGCGTACTGCTTCACAAGTCTGAGGCTGAAGCGCTGGGAGATTATATCAGAAAAATGGAGTATATGGCCGGCATCGGCGAGACATATCTGCGCGACCTTAAGGCGGAGGTATTAAAATCCTGCTCAATTGCTAAGCCGGAGCTTAAAAAGGACGTCATGGAAAGCGTATGCGACAAGATGTCTATCGATGAGCTGAAAGCGTTTAAGTCGGTATTTAACAGCGACATTGATAAAATGTTCCCGCCAAGCCCCCAAATATCACAGTACGGGCCAAAAGCCGAAAAAGAAGACTATAAGGAATTTAAAATTTAATTTTAAAGGAGAATATATATGAATTACGAAAATATTAACCTTACTAAAAGCATGTACACAAACTCTTCTAAAAGCTTTTCTCAGATACTCGAAGAGTTAGACCCATCATCAGAGTATGCCGGCACCGAGCTTGAGGGAATGGACGCCTATCAGCGCCAGCTTAAGCGTTTTGACATAAAGGTTTGCGGCAAGGATTCAGACATGGTTCAGAAGTTTTTTGCGGCATCTGAGTCGAGCATACTCTTCCCTGAATATGTAAGACGCGCTGTTAAGCAGGGCATGTCTGAAATAGTTAATATTGAAGACATTGCCGCCGCCGTCACGGTTATACCCGGCATAGACTACCGCAGCATAAGCGCCGACATAAGCACTTCTATTTCCACGGAAATAACCGAGGGCGGCACTATAAGCAGCTCACCCGTAACGACAAAGCCCAGCCTTGTCGATCTTAAAAAGTATGGAAGCATGCTGGTCGCTTCTTATGAGTCTCTCAAGTTCCAGAGAATAGACATATTTACCGTTGCATTAAAGCGTATAGGCGCCAACATCGCATTACAGCAGCTTAACGATGCGGTTTCTATCATAAAAACAGGCGATAACAGCAATGCCGCCGGCATTATAAACGTTACGACTGCCGATAAGATTACATACGACGATATACTCAAGGTTTGGACAGCTTTGCAACCTTATGAGATGAATACTATTATTGTATCAAAAGACGTTATGCAGCTTCTGCTTGCCATAGACGAGTTTAAAAATCCTCTTACGGGACTTAACTTCCAGGGCACCGGCAAGCTGAGCACTCCGCTCGGAGCAAAGCTTATATGCTCAAGCTCGCTGCCGACAAAAACATTTATCGCTCTTGATAAGAAATACTCGCTTGAAATGGTAGTCTCTACAGACGTCAGCGTCGAATATGACAAGCTTATAGACTGCCAGACAGAGCGTACCGCCATAACCTCCACTGTCGGATTCTCAAAGATATTTACCGACGCTTCCAAGGTTCTTTCACTCGCTACAGCGTAATTTTTATCTTTTTGCGGCAGGGGCTATCCCCTGCCGCTCAATTTGGAAAGGAGGCCATTATGTTAGACAGCGATAAGGTATTTGATAATTTTTGTATGTTCAGCGGCCTGTCCGAGACGGACGCCGAGGGATATTCTGACCTTTGTCTTTCGTCAGCTGAGGAAATAGAAGCTCAGTTAATAGACGCGTCATCTGCTGCGGCAAATGAGGACGCCTTATGCCGCGCCGCGGCGGCTCTCGCTTTTTATAGAATGTCGCTTATATCGTCAGCACAGGATACATCTTCATCATTTAAGGCCGGAGACGTTACCGTCACGCACAGCGCCGGCAATACAATCGGCGCCGCTGAAAGCATAAAGCAGGAATATATGCGCCCAATTATGCACCTTTTGTCCGACTCTGAGTTTGTATTTTCCGCCATACCTGACTGCAGGAGGGATTTATAATGACCGCTGCTAAACAGGTGGACTATTTTATTAAAAAATACGGAAACAAGATAAAGCTAATAAACTCAGAAAGCACAATAAGCTGCAGCGCTTTTATACAGCCATTCCTGTACAAAAACAGGCAGTATCTAAGCGGGACATATAAGCCTGAGGGCTATGAAAATATAAAGTATTTTGTATATATTGGCTCTGCCGAATATAATCTCGGCGATATGGGCGCCGATACATATATCGAAGACTCATCCGGTGATAAATATGTAGTAAGGCGTTCTGAAATGATTTATTTTAAAAACAAGCCCTGCTACTGCTGGGCTATACTCAAACATTCTGTAGGAGTTACCAATGCAAGCTTATCTCAATAATATTATAACGCTTCTAAAATCTGATACGGTTTTTCAGAACATGGAAGTATTCAGCGAATATCCTCAAAATCAAAAATATTCAAGCTATCCATGCGTTACCGTGTCTGCCGTAAAGGCGGGGGTCTCTGACGTTGGGTTGGGTAATGTTGTCTATTCTACAAGCGATTCCTACGTCACTGGCAGCACGGAAATTATAGATATTACTATTAAAATTTACGCCTATGTTGAAATGGGCGGCAGCTATATATCCGACCTCATCGATTCTGCTATAGATATACTTTTATCAGACACCGATTTGAGCATTGCCTCTATTTCGACGGGGTCGGTACAATATAATTCGACAAGTGAAATTCTGTCACAGTCTATATCCGCAAGGTGCTTTAACATTTCGCAGAGCGGAGGTGGCGATGATGTCTGATGCTAAATTTGTGCTCGCTAAAGACATATTGGTAAGCATAGATGATGCGCCCCTTGGAATGATAGAGTCAATAACCGTCGACAGCCATATATCATACCGGCATATAGGCAGCGCGTTTGAAGCTTACGATAATCTGTGCTTTGATACAGAGGAGCATAATATAACACTTGATCAGCTAAAGCTCGACAGCGATGCGCAGGACTTTTTTGATTCATATAAAGATTCAACATTTTCTCTTAAAGTCGCCTTGCCAGATTATAATATCGTTTTTAGCGAATGCCGGCTTTTAAATGTAAAAGAAACCTGCAGCATTAACAGCCGGTTAATCGACAATATTCAAATCTTATCCTATAAACGGCAAATTACGCAGTAAACAGATAATAATATTACAGAAAAGAGAATGATATGGACAAACTTAAATTTGCAACGTTTACATGGCCAAATAATCCGACTAACATGACTTTAAAATGCACTAAAAATTTAAAAGATTTTTTTATCCCAAACAGTGGCGCTAATTTGCAAAACTACGGTCAAAGTGCAAGAATATTATCTGGCGAAGGTGAATTTTACGGTACGAGTGCGTTTGTCAGTTTCTTTAAATTATATAATCTATTTAAGGAAAGTGCGCCAAAAGAACTGTATATTCCGGGGTTTGCCACTTACTGCGCTTACTTTTCTGAATTTAGCATGTTAGGAGAGCCTGGGCCTCAAAGCGTAAAATATTCTTTCGCTTTTATTGAAGATGTGTTTACTAAAGCTACTTATAGTGGACCCAATCAGGACACCGCAACCACATTGAACGGCTCAACCATTTGGACTATAAGCAATGCCTACAATATACCAGTAGAAAAACTTATTGAGCTTAATCCAAGCATTAACGACGCTATACTTCCTGCCGGCAAGGAGCTGACTTTAAAGTGAAATTTATGATAACCGATTTGAACTATTCAAATATTGAAATAACTAATCCAATAAAGCTCGTAATGCAAAAAAAGATATATGAGCCATATACTTCTGCCAATCTTGTATTTCCGACGACACAAAAAATAGACGCGCTTGATTTAAATGTATACGATGATAACTACAGCCAACTTTTTACCGGATATACTGATAAGGTATATACTTATATGGATGATGACGGCAAATATATGAACGTAACGGCGCGATCTCGAGGCGCTTTGTTAAGCGACAATGAAGCTATTCCTAAAGAATTCCCATATAATACTTTTGTGATGGATTATTTTGAAACTTACATAAAGAATAAATATACCATAAATTATAAAGAGGCTTTAAATGCCTCTACACAGCTGAAAACAGAAATTTACAAGGGTGATTCGGAATGGGACGCGTTAGGTACTATAGTCTGGTTTGCATATGGCTGTTCACCGGATGTCAACGAGGATAATTTAGTCGTATTTAATCCTAGCTTTCTTAGCACTACGCATACCTTTTCAAACTCCGCTGACAACGGAATTAAGTTTTCATATTTGTCATACAACGACGACCGATATAAAAGATACAGTAGCATGTGGGGTATAAGCGAAGTAAACGGAGAATATACGTCAATGGCGACCGATTCCACCGAAGCTTCACAAATGATAAACCGCAGAAAGCTTATGAATTTTCCCGACACTGAAGAAGTGGCTAATATGCAGCTTTGTGATTATGAGCTTAAAAAGAACAATGCTGCTACCCGTTTTTATACTATACGTGTACCCGGCTATAAAAGCTTTCTTACTTGGGAAAAGGCAGTCATTAACGATACTACTTTTGGTAATAAATCTGATTTGTTTATTACAAGTGTAAAATATGTTATTGACGAAAGTGGTGAATATACTGAAGTAGAGCTTCGGCCCACTTCAAGTAAATACTAATATTATCAGTATAGCTTTATCATTTTGCTATTTGACGTAGAAATTATTCCTATTACAAACATCTTATTAAATCTCAAGAACAAATAAGCCACGGAATTATCCCGTGGCTTATTTATTTCTAAAACACTTTTTCCGCGGCATACAAATACTTTATAGGTTCTCTATAATGTGCTTACCTGTTTATCTATATTAATAGGCAGATTATTTTTTACAAGCCTATATCTCTGCTGAAAAGCCACTATTTTTAATATTAAAAAGATAGGAGCAAATTAATTTACTCCTATCTTTTTATAATCATTTCTACAGTTACTCGTTAAAAAATAATCAAACAAAATATTGCAGTACTATTCTGCTTCACAGCACAACGAAGATATATTAAGGCCGCTGAAATTAAGGAAAAACGGCTTTAACAGCTTTTTTATTTTTGCCACTCCGCCCTTATGCGCACTTTCAATATTAAGCGATAATACTGGGTCATGTACGCTTAGCCTCAGTAAAAACCAGTCTCTCTCGTCAGCAGAGCAATATACCCTTACGCCTTCATAATTGTCCTGAGCCATCCTGCACCGTGGATTCTTATCAGCAAAGTCCATAAGCAGTGATATTACCTTTTGGCCATAGCTTCTAAAATCGCTGTAAATGATGTCAAATCTGTATACTGCCTCTTCCGCCGGCTCCTCCAGCGCTTCTATAAGGTCATCAAGACTCCTGCCCTCGCTGCGCAGCTGCATCATTTTTACTATTATTAGCGTTATAAGATATGCCCCGTCATCTAAAAAATAATTGTTTTTAAAAGCAGCGTGGCCGGATGTCTCAATAGCCAGCGGACAGTTTTCACCGCTTTCGTTTAGCTTTATACCCTCGTTTATTACGTTGCGGTATCCGCGGCGATATCTGTGATGCTTTCCCTTAAGCGTATCCTCTATAAATAATTTTAGCCCTGCAGAGGTGGTGCTGTCCGTCACTATTGTACCGCCGGGACACTGCTCTAAGGCTATGGCCGCTGCAAGCGCTACAAGGCGATTGCGGTTTATCGGCATGCCCTTGCTGTCAACACAGGCTGCGCGATCGACGTCGGTATCGAAAATTACGCCAAAATCTGCGCCGCTTTTAAGCACTGCTTCTGAAATCGACTCCATCGCCGCGGCGTCCTCAGGATTTGGCACGTGGTTTGGAAACATGCCGTCCGGCTCAAGATATCTGCTTCCGCTTATATCTGCGCCTAATTTATGGAGCACCTTTTCAGCATAAAATCCGCCGGCTCCGTTAGAGGCATCCACTGCAATTTTAACTCCGCTCAGCGGTTTGTCCGCTTCGCTTTTGCCCAGCCCGTCGCATATGAGCTTCCTAAGCCTCGCCGCATAGTAGGACATATAATCAATTTTTTCTATATTTCCGCTTTTATCAGATACGTCATCAATTTTTTCTGCCAAGCGCAGTATGTCTTCAATATCCTTCTCATTCAGTCCGCCGTTTTTAGTGAAAAATTTCAGCCCGTTTCTATTAAACGGATGATGGCTCGCTGTAATCTGTACAGCTCCGTCGCAGTCAAGGTCTATAACAGACATAAACATCGCCGGCGTCGATGCAAGCCCGGTATCATATATTTTACCTATGCCGCCCATTGCCGATATTGCCGCCGCCTTTATGCGTTCAGCAGATATGCGCGAATCATGCCCTATGGAAACAACCAGCGAGCCTTCCGGCTTCGATGTATAATTCGACAGCCATTTTACAAATGCCGCCGTTATTTTCTTTATTACATCATCGGTCAAATTTATATGCTCGCCGTCTACTCCCTCTGATGCAATTCCTCTTATATCTGTGCCGCTCTTCAGAGAAATCATGCTACCCAGTCCCCTATATTATGCTAATATTTTATATATATACATTATCAAACCAAAATAAAAATCTCAAGTCCCTCCAGCAATATGAAATCCTTGTTACATATTTGGTATAATTTCGGCACAAAATTTTATTTCGCCTTTAAATGACAATCTATTTCTTTTGCATTATCAGCGAATATATTATCCTACACGTTCAATCATATAAGCATTTAAAGGCTATGTCATATATTTTAGCATCTAATCGAAGCCAAGCAATCCAGTGCTTTGCGCAGGCCACAATGGGAGTGTCTGCCGGTCCTTTGGAGGGGGCGCCGAAAGCATTCATGGCATCGCTTGCACTATCGCCGGCAAACCAGCCGCCGGCGCTTTGTCAGCTGCAAAGTCCATTAATTCCGGCTCTTTTAAAGCTTCTCAAGTTTTCAAATGGAACAGTCCTGCTTTTACCAGGTTAGCAGTATTCAAAAACAGCCGGCCGAGGCTTTTTATCCGCCGCTGTAAACGCTCTAAAGCAGACACAAGAAAAGGTTCTGCCGCATGGCAGAACCTTTTCTTGTGGAGGTTAATCTTCATTACGCATTTTTTGACGCGAGGCATTGGTCCGGCATTACATTTTGTCCCGCTAATTACCTATATTGTTATATTTAAAAGGTGCGCAACCGACGGTATAGATTCTCCCTGCTGGCTTGTGGTAGTCGACATAAGCGCACCAGTGGCGCAGAATAATATATTTTTAAGATTTCTCTGTCGCATTTGCTCAAAGACGTAAGAGCAGAGTACCGTTGCGGCACAGCCGCATCCCGACGCACCGGCATTTACTTTTTGCTTTTTGCGGTCAAATATCATAAGTCCGCAGTCGTTATGCTTCTCTCTAATATTAATATTTTCCCGGTCCAGCAGCTCATAAAGCAAGTCTGAGCCTATTCTTGCCAGGTCTCCCGTTAAAATTAAATCATAGTTTTCTGGCGCGGTATTTGTATCTTCAAAATAAGCTTTTATTGTATCCGCTGCCGCCGGCGCCATTGCAGCGCCCATATTGTTTGCATCCTTTATTCCGTAATCCACCATTTTGCCAATTGTAACAGAAGATATAAACGGACCCGGTCCGGCGTTTTCAACTATAGCGGCGCCGGCGCCCGTCACCGTCCACTGCGACGTCGGCGGGCGCTGCCCGCCGTATTCCAACGGCTGGCGGAACTGCCTTTCGGCTGAGCAAAAGTGCGAAGAGGTCGCTGCCGCGCATTTTTGCGCTGCGCCGCCGTCAACATATATAGCCGCCTGAGCCAGCGTCAGAGCCATTGTCGAACATGCCCCATATACTCCTATATACGGTATGTTGTAGTCCCTTAAGCCGAACGACGTGCCCGTACATTGATTTAAAAGGTCTCCCGCAAACAGGTAGTCTATGTTCGACGGCGGATTATTCGATTTATCTAGTGCAAAGCTGAGGGCATCCCTTACAAGCGCACTTTCCGCCTTTTCCCAGGATGCTTCGCCTAATGTCGTATCTTCATTTATTTTATCAAACCACTGTGCTAAAGGGCCCTCTCCTTCTTTCTTTCCAACAACCGCCGCGTAACCTGTAACCGACGGCTTAGATGGCAGTATTAATGTGTGCCCGACTCTTTGCGGCATTTAAATCATCCTTTTCTGTTATTTTTAATAAGGTGCTGCTACGCCTAAAATTGAACACGCTGAACCGTTTCTGCTTAACATATACTATTTAACGCTTATGGCAGTATGGACAATATTGTTTAGAAAATTATGCTTTTGCCGTGATTGCGGCAATAATTTTAAAACAGCCTGAATATGCTTAGCACAAGCCCATATACGACCCCTGCCGTAAGCCCGAATACTATTACAGGCCCGGCAATGCTAAACATCTTTGCGCCTATGCCCATTACATGACCTTCTGACTTAAACTCTATTGCCGGAGAGAGCACAGCATTGGCAAAACCTGTTATCGGCACCAGCGTTCCCGCTCCCGCTATAACAGCTACCGAGTCGAAAACCTTAAATCCCGTAGCAACACACGCTAAAAATATAAGCGTTACCGGCACCGCCATTTTTACCTGTGTTTCGCTCAGTCCCGCCATGGTATAAAGCATCATAAGGAGCTGGCCTAATGTGCATATCGCCCCTCCGAATAGAAAGGCAAATATGCAATTTTTTATCTTTTTTGTCGGCGGTGATTTTTTCTCTACAAGCTTGCCGTATTCTTGATTCGTCATTTGCATTTTTACTTTCCTCCAATATATTTTCCTTATTATTATCTGCAAAGTAAAATATAATATTCGCGGTCAAGCAAAGCATACAAAAGAAAAAATCCGCATGAAAGCTCATACGGATTTTTAGCTTAAAAGTTTTAATCTAAACACTATAACAGCAATCTGTAATTTTAACAAGCTAAGCTCAATTTTGCTAAAGATTAATCACCTTTCTATTCCACCGATTTAAGAGATTCTGCCATGTCTATGCTGTCAAGCTTAAATCGCATAAAGAAATTTACTATAAAGGCAAACAGAATTGTGAGCACAAAGGCAAGAATATAGCTTAATACTGTTATTCTCATTCCGAAAGATACCATATCAACATTTATCTGACTCATAACATACCAATGCAACAGTTTTCCAAATGCCAGACCTATCGCTCCGCCTATTCCAGAAAGAAAGAGGTTTTCCCTTAGAATATATGCCGCCTGCTCCTTTTTATGGAAGCCAAGCACCTTTACCGTCGCCACCTCGCGCGTGCGCTCTATCAGATTTATATTTGTAAGATTAAACAACACTATAAACGCCAGTGCGCCGGCACAAATTATAATAACCAGTACAATATAATTCATACTCGACATTGACGACTGCACCTTATCGCGCTGTGATGCACTGCTTGTTACGCTGGCAACCGCCTCATCTTGCCTCAGCTTTACCGACAAGTCATCCTCATCCGCTGTGCTTTTAAGCACTAAATAAGCTGTATTATCAGCCGGTGTGCTACTCCATGACTCATTCGAGACATAGGCATAATGTCCAACATAGTTGTCGCATATGCCAATAAGCGTTAAATTAATTGTATTTTTATCCGCATCCGTCACTGAAATGGCATCTCCCACTTCAGCGTTTAGATTTCCAGCAAGCTTACTGCTTAATACAATTTCTCCTTCTTTTGGACTGCTTATCTCATTGTCTCCGCTTTTCAGCGTGACAAATCCGTCCAGCGTTCCCTCGTTTGCCGACACTACCGTTACACTCTCTGTTTTGTCAGCCTTAGAAATATCAGCCGTTGTTTGATATAAAAAGCAGGAAGCATCTGCATAATCTTTCCATATATCCTCAAGCCTCTGCTTGGCATCATCAGTGCTATCCGATATTGTGACCGACAAGTCATAGTGCAGTATTTTTTCATACTGGTCGTCTAAAACGTGAGAAATAGAATCACGCAGACCAAATCCCGCCACCAGCAGTGCCGTACAGCCGCCTATTCCAAGCAGCATCATAAACATGCGCTTTTTGTATCTAAATGCGTTTCTTATAGTTACCTTGCCCAAAAAAGAAATTCTGTTCCACAACGGCTTTATACGCTCCAGCAATATACGCTTACCGCTTTTCGGCGCTTTCGGGCGTATCAGCTGCGCGGATTTTTCCATAAGCTCCCTGATGCATGAAAATAGAGTTACTCCCACCGTGCAGGCGAGGGATACCGCCAAACAACCGATAAGCATCGACGGAAGAAATTCAAACTCAAGCGGCGCGAAGTGATAAAGTATGCCATATGCCATCCATATTATTTTCGGCAGTCCCCACGTTCCTAAGAAAAATCCTATAAGCGTGCCTATTATTGTAGCGCTTCCGGAATATGCTATATATTTCATGCATATTGTCGAAGCACGATACCCCATTGCTTTCAGTGTACCTATCTGGGTGCGGTCCTCATTTACCATTCGCGTCATGGACGTCATGCAGACAAGGGCGGCAATAAGCAGGAAAAACACCGGAAACACATTTGCCACGCTGTCAACTATGGAAGTATCGTTTTTGTAAAAGGCTATGCCCTCGTTTTCTTCCTGTGTCAAGACATAGGTCTCAGGTGTCGGCACCATGTCCGTCATAGCCGCCGCCTGTGCGCCGTACGCAGTTTCTATATCCTTTATCATATCGTTATAGCGATTTTCTGCCAACTCCTCAAGCAGGGCAACAACGCTCCCCTCTGCCGCATTTACGGCATCGGCGTAATCATTGCTTAAATAAGAATACTCAATGTCGGAGTCCAGCCACAGCTCGGTATATACTTCTGAAGTAAACACTTCGGGCATTACATATATAAATCCGTCTGTAGTGCCGTCGCCAAGTGCAGACGTGCCGCGGTCATTGCTTATATAAAGCGGCGACTGAACTAATCCTGCTATAGTAAATTCCGTACGGATTAAATTATAATCGCTATTTTCTTCTGACTTGTCAAAGATTATTGTCTTTCCTATATCCTCCTCTGAAAATAAGTCCGCGTCAACCACACACTCCGACTCCGACTGCGGCATGCGGCCAGATTTAAGCTCTACAGTATTTATCTTTTCCGGCAGGCCGTACACTTTATATGACTGCTCATCGGAATTTTCCATATATGCCAATACATCGGTGCTGTGGCCGCCCTCTGCTGACAAAATTTCGTCAAGAGAAGCAAATGCCTCAACATCACTATCAGTAAAACCTAATGTCGATATAAGCTCAAAGTCGTATAAATTATGCTCGCTAAGGTATTTTTCCGCCGTTTTTTCCATAGCCGGACGTGCGTTTTTAAGCCCTGAAAAAAAACCTACTCCCAAAGCTATTATCGCCAGTATTGCAAAATATCGCCCCGCCGACGTTCGAATGCTGCGCATAAGCATTTTGAAAGTAAAGTTCTTCATATAGCAATCACCACTCAATCTCTTCAACAGGCGTTGCTGTGCCGTTCTTTTCTATAGATGAAATTTCACCGCTCTTTACACTTATAACGCGATCCGCCATGGCGGTAAGCGCATGGTTGTGCGTTATTATAATCACCGTCATGTTATTCGCTCTGCTTGTATCCTGCAAAAGTTTTAAAATAGACTTGCCCGTCTTATAGTCCAGCGCGCCGGTAGGCTCATCGCACAGCAGCAGCTTAGGCCGCTTGGCAAGCGCCCTTGCAATGGCGACGCGCTGCTGCTCACCGCCGGAAAGCTGCGCCGGAAAATTTCCGGTGCGGTCCTTAAGTCCTACCTGCTCAAGCACCGCCGCCGCATCAAGGGAATCCTTACTGAGCTGGGCCGCTATTTCAACATTTTCTATCGCTGTAAGATTAGGTATAAGATTATAAAACTGAAATACAAAGCCTATGTCATAGCGCCGATAATCTGTCAGCTGCCGCTTATTAAACTTTGATATATCTACTCCGTCTACCGTTACACTGCCCGACGTAAGAGAATCCATACCGCCTAAAATGTTAAGCAACGTCGTCTTTCCTGCACCCGATTCTCCGACGATTACGCATATCTCTCCCTTTTCAACCTCAAAGCTTGCATCGCTCAGCGCACGTATCGTTACCTCTCCGCTATGATAGTCTTTTGTTACTTTGTCAAACTTTATAAAGCTCATATAATTCCCTCCCATCATTCAAAAATAATTTAAACTGCTATTAGTCACGTTAAATTACCATTTGTTTTTATTTTAATATGTAAATGTATTTTATTTGTTAACTAACATTGAATTAGATACAATATTTGTTAGTTTTCTACATTTAATATCCCTATGCTTTATTCGACAGCTTAATAGGCAATTAATATTATAACATATTTACTCAAAAATAAACTGAACTTAAGCTTTAAAGCCTAAGTAATCTTTATATACGTCTAAAGTAAAAAAACGTGGCCGAAACCGCGTTTTTTATTAAAGCTGTTTTAAGCGTCTACCTTGGGAAGCATATCAAAGCTTCTTTGTAAATCTTCATCCGTAGGAATATAATCGTTCATTGTGCCTTCCTGATATGATATATAAGCAGCCATATCAAAGTACCCTGTGCCGGTGAGGCCGAAAAGTATCGTTTTTGCCTCGCCCGACTCCTTGCATTTCTTTGCTTCCTCTATCGCTGCATATATCGCGTGCGACGATTCCGGCGCGGGAAGTATTGTCTCATATTTCGCAAAGAAAGTCGCCGCCTTAAATACATCCGTCTGCTTTACTGAAACAGCCTCATCTATATATCCGTCGTGATACAGCTGTGAAAGCACCGGCGACATTCCATGATAGCGAAGTCCGCCAGCGTGGTTCGGCGACGGTATAAAATCGCTGCCTAATGTGTACATTTTGGCAAGCGGAGTAATGTGGCCAGTGTCGCAGAAATCATATGCAAATTTGCCCCTGGTAAGAGACGGACACGATGCCGGCTCAACAGCAATAAAATACGGATGCTTCTTTCCGAGCAGCCTGTCCTGCATAAAGGCCGACATAAGCCCTCCCAAATTAGAGCCGCCGCCCGCGCAGCCTATTACTATGTCCGGATATTCGCCGAGCTTTTCCATTGCCGTCTTGGATTCAAGTCCTATAACCGACTGATGCAGCAGCACCTGATTTAGCACCGAGCCTAATACATAACGGCAGTTTTTGGTGGATACCGCCTTTTCTACCGCTTCTGATATGGCGCAGCCAAGGCTGCCGGAGGTGCCGGGATGATTTTTCAGTATGGCGCGTCCAACCTCTGTAGTATCGCTCGGACTTGGTATTATATCAGCGCCGAACGTGTTCATTACCGCCTTGCGGTACGGTTTTTGCTCGAAACTGGATTTAACCATATACACAGTGAGGTCTATTCCGAAATATTCACAGGCCATTGCCAAGGCTGTGCCCCACTGTCCGGCTCCCGTCTCTGTCGTAAGCGACGTCATTCCCTCTTTTTTGGCATAATAAGCCTGTGCTGCGGCAGAATTGAGCTTATGGCTGCCGGAGGTATTGTTTCCCTCAAATTTATAATAGATTTTTGCCGGCGTATTCAATGCTTTCTCAAGATTATACGCGCGTATAAGCGGAGATGGACGGTATATCTTATAAAACTCACGCACCGGCTCTGGTATTTCAATATATCGATTAGTTTCATCAAGCTCCTGGTCTACCAGCTCATCGCAGAATACGGGAGTGAGGTCCTTTTTCTCCACCGGCTTCATTGTCGCTGGATTTATAAGCGGAGCACATTTTACTTTCATATCGGCGCGTACATTATACCATGTCTCCGGCATATCCTTCTCTTCAAGATAAAATCTGTACGGTATCTTGCTCATAACACTCGTCCTTTCAATTTAAGTCTGCCGGAAAACGGCTTTACGCCTACTGACAAACAATTATTATGCAAATTAAAGTATATATTGCGCTAAAAATATTGTCAAGTAAAAAGCTTACGCTGTATGACGGCGGTCCCTAACAAATTATTAAGTTGAAATCAATATAATTTTGTATTATATTATTATGTGTGTAATTTTATTTGGACGAGTTGGAGGTAACGCTATGATACGCAGGCTTATGACTGCTATAGTCATTGTATTGGCTGTTTCGGTGGCTTTAAGTGGGTGTAAGCTTGGAACGGATAGCCCTTTGCAAAGCCAGCCTTCATCATCTGTATCCTCCGGCGCGACGGAAAAACATGTAAGAGGTTCTCAAACCATTGGTAATATGACGCTTCAGCAGCTTATATATAAGGCAAAGCAAGCCGTCACTGTTTATGTGGTGGATATTAGTGATTTAGACGACGGTATGAAAACGGCGCTGCGCTGCCTGCAGGGACTTGTTGCACGGGAAGAAGATGCCGCAATCTTTTTAGAGGACGGCGACAGCGATTATTCATGGCGTCAGTATTGCGCTTCTGAGTACGGAGTATTTTTTAAAAGTATAGGTTATAATGAACTCTTTCTTCAGTATACTGATTTGATAGAAAAAATTATAATATACGACGACAGCGGTTATGAATTTAATACTGCCTTTACAATGGCGTCTGTTTCAAATGGAATCTGTCTTGACGGTGAAACCATAAGGCAACTTGATGCCGACGTGCTTAAGGGAAAAGAAACAGTAGATGTCCGAAATCTGTGGGCATCTTATGATGACGCTGTAAATTATGCTTTTGAAAATTTTGCCGACAAGTGCACGCCTGGCTATTTTTCCACTGTAAATACCGATACCTGTCTTTTAGATTATCTTTATGCCGCAAAAACCTTTTGTGTGGATTTAACGCAGGATGCTAACAGCATTATAACACGAGTATCGCAGACATTCCCTATAGACACATTTGGACTGTATTTTGGCAGCAGTTCACATGAAGGGCTGATTTCCTCACTGTCTGCAGAGGGGTTTATACTTGTACCGACCGACAGCTTATCAAATTCTACTATGCTTTCATCCCTTCCAAAGCTTAATACGCAAATGGTGCAGGAAGTGCCTAACAATTCATTCAGCGGGCAAGATAAAGCATTTTTGTCTCTGACCCTTATAAATACATCTTCGCTTGAAAGCACTATGAACTATCGCAAAATAGTTCAATCGCCTGATTTTGCTACATTAAATCTCGGTGTTTCAGTTAACCCAATACTGCTTGAAATGGCTCATCCTATAATAAGCTGGTATTACCAGAACAAGCCGGGCGGACATGAAATAATTTCGACAGTTGACGGAATTGGGCGCGTTGACTGGTCGGTTTTTAAAGCTGACTATATTGACGATTTGTATGAAGAAAATAATAGGCTTTTAACTGAAAGCGGAATAAAAATTCTCCCATTATCTGGGAATGGTGAAACGTGCTCAGACTTTATAAGCGGGCTTGAAGCCGACTGCTTTTTTACATCAAGTGATACTAAAGTATGTATCTCAGAATCTGACAGTTCTGCTTCTTCCGGCACAAATTTCGTTCAGGACGGCACAGCCGCCTCAGACAATGGTCAAAGTTCTTCCAGTGTGCAGAGGCATGTATCTTCGGAAAGCGCATCCGATAGCACAGCGTCAGAAAGTACACAACAGAACGATTTGGCAGTCTCAATTTCCTCTATTTCTGCTATAAGTATATCAGAATTTAAAGAATCTCTAAATCAATTTCTATCTTCTGTTGCCGGAAATCCCGCTTTTGCCTATATTAATATTGACGCAGATATAGCTAACGACCTTTTCCTAAATGATATTATTGACTATATAAGCGATATCTACGATGAATACAATAATATCGTTTTGCTAACGCCATCAGGGCTATATTCTGAAGCTTATTTAGAAGCTGATGCTTAAGATTTTTTATAATAAGTATTTTCGGATTTAATAAGCGCATTTACGCTGAATTAATGCCTTTTGTTTTATCTTGCGATATTTTCCCGTTATTTTAATTATCACGCAGAAATTAAAACTGTTTTAACTAATATAATAGCTAAATTTATTTTCCTAAATCCACAAGTAAAAATGACTCCTGCTTTATTTGCAGGAGTCATTTTTACTTTAATATAATTTATTTTATTGCCGCTACACAGCCGTTTACTAATCCTGCTTAAGCATTATGCCAAGCTCGTCAAGCTGCTCCTTATCCACCACATCAGGAGCACCGCTCATAAGTTCTGCAGAGCTTGCTACTTTTGGAAATGCTATAACGTCTCTTATTGATTCTCGGCCCAGCATTATCATAACGACCCTATCAAGGCCGTACGCCATACCGCCGTGCGGCGGTGCACCGTATTTGAAAGCATCTATCAAAAATCCGAATCGGGCATTTGCATCCTCTTCTGTAAAACCGAGCTTTTCAAACATCTTTGCCTGAAGCGCGGTGTCGTTTATTCTCACCGAGCCGCCGCCCGCCTCGTTGCCGTTTATAACAAGGTCAAAGGCGCGGGCGCGAACGCTGCCGATATCGCTGTCAAGCAGCGGAATATCTTCCTCCATTGGCGCCGTGAACGGGTGGTGCATAGCGGAATATGAGTCGGTCTCTTTGTCATATTCAAACAGCGGGAACTCCGTCACCCAAAGCAAATCGAACGTATCCTGCGGTATGAGGTCAAGTTTGCGGGCTATCTCGCACCTCAGCGCGCCGAGAGAGGCGCTGACTACTTTTGCATCAGCATCGGCTATAATAAGCAGAACGTCGCCCGTCTCACAGCCGGTTTTGGCATTTATCCGTCCCATTTCTTCCTCTGTAAGGAATTTTTCAAACGATGAAGAGCGCGCTTCTTCCGTCACGCGTGTAAAGGCAACACCTTTTGCGCCATAGTCCTTAACCCACGCCGTAAGCTTATCTATCTCCTTGCGGGTGAGTGCGCCTGCGGCGCCCTTTACGTTTATCGCCTTGACGCTGCCCCCCGCCTCAAGAGCAGCGGAAAACACCTTAAACCCGCAACCTGTTAAAGCATCTGCAAGATCTATAAGCTCCAGCTCGAAGCGTGTGTCCGGCTTGTCGGAGCCGTACTTTTCCATCGCCTCTTTATATGTAATCCTGCGCAGCGGAAGCTTAACATCCACATCGCAGTATTTCTTCATGAGCAGCTTTACAAGTCCCTCGTTTACCGTCATGATGTCGTTTTCATCGACAAATGACATTTCTATATCCACCTGGGTAAACTCCGGCTGGCGGTCGGCGCGCAGGTCTTCGTCCCTGAAGCACCGCGCCACCTGATAATATCTGTCAAAGCCGGACAGCATAAGCAGCTGCTTATAAAGCTGCGGCGACTGCGGCAATGCAAAAAAGCTTCCGTTGTGCACGCGCGACGGGACCAAATAGTCCCTCGCGCCCTCCGGTGTGGATTTTATAAGTATTGGAGTTTCTATCTCAATAAATCCGTTTTCGTCAAAATAATCGCGCACTGATTTTACTATCTTGCTTCTTAATATTATAGCCTCCTGCATCTCCGGCCGGCGCAAATCAAGATATCTGTATTTAAGACGCAAGTCTTCCTTAACGTCAGAATCCCTTACTATCTCAAACGGCGTAGTCTCAGATGCAGCAAGAAGGCGCAGCTCGCTTACCTTTATCTCAACGCTGCCCGTCGGAATTTCAGTATTAACCGAAGCGCGCTTCATAACAACGCCGCGTGCGGCGGCAACATACTCAGAACGCATATGCCATGCCTTGTCAAACACATCTCTGTCGGTGCTGTCGTCAAAGCTGAGCTGTATTATGCCGGTGCGGTCGCGCAAATCTATAAATATTAACTGGCCCAAATCGCGCTGGCGCTGCACCCAGCCGAATACTGTCACCTCTTTGCCAATGTCAGACTCGGTTATCTCACCGCAGTAATGCGTCCTTTTCATTCCCTTAATTGTCTCAGACATATGTAACGGGCCGCTGCTGCGGCCCCTAACCTCCCCGCTTTGTTATTGCTTAATAGCAGCAAGCACCGATTTCTCGTCAAGACTTACCTGCACCGTCTCGCCGCTTTCCATATTCTTTACATTTACATAACCGCTTTCAAGCTCACTGTCGCCGATTATAGCGGTATATCTTGCGCCAAGACGTCCGGCGTATTTCATCTGCGCTTTAACGCTGCGCCCGACAATGTCCGTCACTGCATATATCCCGATGCTGCGGAGATAATCTGCTATCTGCGCAGCCTTGGCTTCGGCGCCGCTGCCGGCCGAGCCGATGTATATATCGCAGACGTCGCGCTGCGGAAACGGCGCGCCCACATTTTCCATGAGCATTATCATGCGCTCCAGTCCCATACCGAAGCCGAGCGCCGGCATGCTGGGACCGTTCATCTGCTCAACCAGTCCGTCGTACCTGCCGCCGCCTGACACCGTCGCCTGAGCGCCCAGCTTGTCCGTTACAAATTCAAACACAGTGCGGTTGTAATAATCCAGTCCGCGGACTATTTTAGGATTTATTTTATAATCTATGCCATATGCGTCCAGTGCTGATTTAACGCCCTCAAAGTGCTCAGCGCACTCCTCGCATAAATAGTCGGCGATATCCGGCGCGCCTGCCGCGATCGCCGAACACACCGGAGATTTACAGTCGAGAAGCCTCATAGGATTGCGCTCAAGTCTGTCAAGGCAGGTTTCGCACAATTCCGATTTATACGGTTCATAATACTTCTTCAGCGCTTCTAAAAAATCCGCACGGCACTTTTTGCAGCCTATAGAATTAAGCTCAAGGCTTACATAATCCTTAACGCCAAGGCGCGTTATGACGTCATTTACAAGCTTTATAATCTCTGCATCGGCACGCGGAAGAGCTGCGCCGAAGCATTCGCAGCCAAACTGGTGAAATTCGCGGAGCCGGCCGGACTGCGGCTTTTCATACCTGTAGCAGGATAATATATAATACAGCTTCTGCGGCATCGGTTCATTATGCAGACCGTTTTCCAAAAACGCCCTAACTACCCCCGCAGTTCCTTCCGGACGCAGTGTTATCGAACGGCCGCCCATGTCGTCAAAAGTGTACATTTCCTTTTGAACGACATCCGTCGTCTCACCCACTGAGCGCCGGAAAACCTCTGTATATTCAAACACAGGTATTCTTATTTCAGAATACCCGTAAAGCTTTGCAGTATCGGCTATTACACGTTCTATATACTGCCATTTATAGCTATCGGCCGGGGTAACGTCCATAGTGCCCCGAACCGCCCTGTTTATTTCAGCCATTAAAACATCCTGTCCCCCTATGGCTAAGCGCTGCAACAGCTTTGCAGTCAAAGCCGATTTCATCCCCTATAGCATTATAAGGGCTTTGCAATATTCCTCCAGTCAAGGTCGCCTCGGCTAAGTCCGTGTATCAGCATTTCTGCCGTCGCTATATTTGTGGCGTACGGTATATTATGAACGTCGCACAAACGTAAAATGTCTAAATCCTTAACTTCGCCTTTATTCGGATCACAGAAAAATATAAGCATATCAATCTCATCACAGCTTATGCGCGATGCTATCTGCTGGTCGCCGCCTTGAGGCCCGCTTAAATATTTTTGAATATCCAGCCCTGTGGCTTCTGATACTATTTTACCCGTTGCGCCTGTCGCACAAATTGAATGTCTGCTGAGTATCCCGCAGTATGCTATGCAGAATTGTACAAGCAGTTCCTTTTTCGCATCGTGTGCTGTTAATGCAATATTCATAATACACCTCCATGCCTTACGGCATCATTAAATATTTATAAATCTCTTTCGTTTATGGAAATATGCTCACCGTCAAGTCTGGCCGCTATGCGGTCAAACGCCCGCGCCGCCGCACATCCCTCAAGCGGAATGCCGAACGAGGCCGATTGCTGAACATTTTTGTCATACGGCACAATACCTATAAGTTGTATGCCGGTTTCGTCAATCACTTCATCAATATTGAAAACCGTTCGCCTTAACAGCATGTCCCGTGAAAACTTATTAATAAGCATTCTAATATTCTCAGCGCCGGCTTTTAAAAGCGTTTCACGCACAGTAGAGGCTATCCTCACACATACCGGGTCAGGAGTTACAACAATCACAGCGTCCCTTACACCGGCTGCAGCCGACATAAAACCAGCGTCAAGTCCCGCCGGCGAGTCGATAAGCACATAATCGTACCCCTGCGCCATATGATGCTTTAATTCAGCTAATCTGTCGTCGCCCTGCACATCACCGGATTTCAGCGGCGCCGGAAGCAGGAAAAGATTGCTGTATACGCCGTTCTCACCCGCAGGCTGCACCGCCGCTGCCAAGCTGCACCGTAAATTATATACGTCGCTTAAATCGAACAGCGTCTGTGATGCAAGACCTAGCATTAAATCAAGCGTCCTAAGCCCCTCGTCCATGTCGACGAGAAGAACCTTGTTCCCTCTACGGCACAGTGCGGCTCCCAATCCGCAAGTTATTGACGATTTGCCCGACCCTCCCTTTCCGGAGGTCAGCAATATTAGTTTGCCCACCTAAAAGCTCCCTTACAACAATCAGATGAAGTATAATACTATATATAGTTTAGTTTATCATATAAATCCTTTGCTGTAAAGAAAATAAATCACACCTCTTTTTGCAAATTAATATTACCCTGCTTAAGCCTCGTCAATTTCATCAATAGTCTAATTGCAGACATCGCCATAGTGTGATAACATTAAACCAATTAAGTGAATTTACGGAGGAAATTAGAATGGACTGGATAGATGAAGTAAGTCTCAACCTCAAAAAGAAAAGGCAAGTTCTATTTTCAAAGGACTCGGAATATTTGCAGGATTTAATGTTTCTATTCCAAAATCAAAATCATAGAGTTATGTCGCTATGGGCGTTCGATTTCGCCGAAGAATCTATTAAAAAGCTAAAAGAAAAATACCCAAATGAGAAGCGGCCGAGAGAGGCATTGGAAGCGGCTCGTAATTGGGCCTCCGGAAAAATTAAGATGCCATTGGCACAACGCAAAATACTGGATTGCCATGCTTTTGCAAAAGAAATAAGCAATAGGGAAGATATAACGACTTGTCATGCCGTGGGGCAAGCCTGTGCAGTTGTTCATACCGCTAAGCATGCAATTGGTTATCCGATATATGACCTTACTTCCATTGTTTACAAGCTTGGAGTAAAAAACTGCAAAGAAACAGTTGAAGCAAGAAAACTTGAATATATTAACAAGCTATTATATTGGAATAATCATTTAAGCGAGTATAGCGGTAATTGGGCGGCATTTATGCTCAAATAATTTTAAAATTTCTTTTATCGAACAGTTCAAATCGATAACTGTCTTTTTGCTATTTTGACTAAGCATTTGTAAAATAAAAATACAGCAGCATATATGGTAAAAGAAATAAACATGCTTTCTAAGCTCTCAAAGATATTTATTTTCTCTTTCTGTCAGCTGCAGACTAGCGTCAAACATATATGCATATACCCAGTATATCCGGCATTTTTACATTACCGGCAGCCCAATGCCAAATTATTAATAATGCATCAATAAAGCACTATCCAGCTATTACGGCAACAGCGTATTAACCTGCTGGTCGTTATATACCTCATTTTCAGCAAAGAAGTATTGGTCGAGTATTTCCTTTACCAGCGGCGCCACGGAAGAACCGTGTCCGCCGTTTTCTATTACCGCCGCTATGGCTATTTCCGGGTCGTCATATGGCGCAAAAGCAATAAACACGCCATGGTCCAGACCGTTTGATATTTCAGCCGTACCCGTCTTGGCGCCAACCTCTATCGGATAGTTGCTAAATATCGACCGTGCCGTACCCTCAAGTGAAACCGACAGCATACCCTTTTTAATAGTAGCTATTACGTCGTCTCTAAATCCCGTTTCATTAAGCACCGTCGGCGTATCATCTTTAACGGTTTCTTTCATATCGTATGATTTTATCTCTTTAACAAGATGCGCGCTGTACCTTGTGCCACCGTTGACTATTGTAGATATATACGCTGCCATCTGAATTGGGGTAAACACGTTGTCCGACTGGCCTATAGCCGCCTGTATCGTGTCACCGTAGTTCCAGCTGCTGCGGGTAGACGGTCCGGCTAGCATGCCGGAGCTTTCGGTAATCTCTATTCCCGTAGGAAGTCCCAGCCCCATTAGCTGGCAGTATTTGTTCATGGTATTTATGCCTAATCTGTCGGCAAGCTCAAAGAAAAAGTAGTTGCAGGATTTCGCAAGTGCAGTAAGAACATTAATTTTTCCATGGTATCCAAGGCAGCTAAAAGTCATATCATTAGCCCTGAAAGTATGGACACAGTTAAAAATCGTCTGCTCTGTTATTATATTTTCCTGTAAGGCCGCAAGCGCTATCGCCGGTTTAAAGGTGGAACCGGGCGGATACACTCCCTGCAGTGCGCGGTTATAAAGCGGGTTATATTCATTCTGTAAAAGCTCTGAATAATTAGTCTTATAAGTGTTCATGTCATATGAAGGATATGTTGCAGCTGCTAGCACCTCAAAGTTGTTGACGTCTAACACGACTACTGCCCCAGCATGCGAATCGCTGTCCTCTTTGTCAGCCAAGGAGTTAACCATGTTAGCCAGCGCGTCCTGCGCAACACGCTGCAAATCCCTGTCTATCGTAAGCATAACCGTGTTGCCGGCCACCGGCTCCGATTCTGTTACCACTGACACCACATTATTATTTGAATCAAGCGTCACGCGCTGAATACCAGGTTGTCCCCTCAAATAATCCTCCATAGCCTGCTCTATTCCGCTTTTGCCTATTTTGTCGTCATATGCATAGCCCTTTTGCTTTAAAGTGTCCCAGTCGTCCTCGGCATATATCGGGCCTATCGTGCCTATTATATGCGGCGCTATGTCTATCTCAATATACTCCCTGACTGGAACTATATCCACCTGAACGCCAGGTATGTTCAGCTCTTTAATCTTAAGCGCCGTGGCGTCGGAAATATCCTCCGCCAAGGTAAATGGATTAGCTATTGAAAAATCACGCGCATCCATTGTATATCTGATGCCCATAATATTGCGCTGCTCTTCAAAAGAATATCTCGCAAGGCCGTACTTCTGGACAAGAGCGTCATAGCAGTTCTGAGCAGTGGCATAATCGTTAAGTCCAAGATACTCCTGCATATCTGAAATTTGTGAAAGATTTGTGCCATATTCCACAGGATTATTTGTCGTAAGCGGCAGTTCGTCTTTCCAAGACTGCCCGCTCGATTTAAGTAAATTTATAATTGTAAGCAGAGTTGTATTAATATCGGCATTTTTTAGATATATCGCATTAAGCACCACGTTCTGCGACTGACGGTTCTGCGCAAGCGGTCGGCCGTACCTGTCAACTATTTCTCCCCGCGCCGCTTTAATGCTTACTTTCTGCGAATATGTAGTATCAGAAAGGCTTCTGTAATAATCAGCCTGAGCAAGCTGCATATAGCCAAACTTTACCGTATACACCAGCATTATTACAGCCATTATGCCTGAAATAACGGCAAGCCTTTTAAAAATCGGCTTTTTCTTCATCTGTACAGCCTCCCCTTAATAAATATTATGCTTTCGCGCTTTTCAAAAATCTGCGCATTATTAAATATATCGGTATGAGCAAAACTAATGTATATAAAACTTCTATAAGCATGTATCTTGCAAAATAATATAAAGCATGCTCTACGCCTCTGAAAACGTAAAAGATGAGCCAATATATTATATTATAAATCAATGTCGCGCCGCCGCACAACAGCAGTGCGGACGACAGCGTATTTTTAAGAAAGTTGCTCACTATTAGTCCCGCCGCGCAGCCCATAATCAGCAATATAATAGCGTTAAAGCCCGGCAGTTGCAGCGATGTGAGGTCTAACAGCAATCCTCCGGCAAGTCCAAAAATCGCACCGGCAAGGTCCTTTTCAAACATCGCTATGCATATAATCACGATTATTATTAGATTTGGCAGCGTACCGAAAACAGTCGGAAATAAATTCGGCGTCACCTCAAGCAGATAGCACACAAGCAGCAGAAGGCAGTGAGCTATATATCTGAATTTAGAGCCAGATTTGTTTTCGCTCCTCAATGTTAAAACCCTCCTAAAAGTCTGCCGAGGTACTCCTCTAAGTATTTTGGCGCATCCCCATTTAGCCGCGAAAAGTATCAATGCACATTTCTCAGTTCATCTATTTGCAGCAGCAACCGCACCACACAAGATTACACACGCTGCAGCCCTGTAAAATATTTTGCCCGCAACCGGCGTTGATTTTTATAAAATCTGAACCAAATATAACCGCTCCAAGCTAAATATCAATCCGCCGTTTAATTCCGGCAATTTATATTCCGCAATTTAAATATCATTGCCTCGCTTAATTTCCAGATGCGCCGCTTTGCCCCTCAAAGCTTTTTATAACCATGACAAAGCGTAAATCGTCAAAATCAGCAGAAGGATCAATAACTGCGTAGTTAGATATATCGCTGCCGCTCGGCGCTATTTCCGTTATGGTGCCTATAATAAGCCCGTCCGGGAAAGTGCCGCCAAGGCTGGTTGTAACCACCCTGTCTCCCGCGGCGGCGCCGCTCGTACGCGACAGTCCAGTCATCCGGCAGGTGCCGTTTTCGGCAAGCTTTACATCCCCAGATATACTGCCAGTGTCGGAAGTCCTGTTGACGACGGCGCTTATATTTATGTTCGGATTAAGCACTGTAATGACCGTAGACTGTGACGGCGACACCTCATAAACATACCCGACAAGATATCGCCCCTGTGCAACCACCGGGTCGTTTTTGGCGACGCCGTTAAGCGAGCCCTTGTCTATGGTAAAGGTCTTATATAAAAGCTCGTTCGGATCTCTTGCTATAACATTTGCCTCTTCAAGCTCAAAGTCCTCGTTTTCCTGCTTTAAATCAAGAAATTGTTTATAATATTCATTCTCCTGCTTCATCTTGTCATAATCGACAAGCTGATCCTCAAGCTCGGCTATGCGATTTTTAAGCTCTTCATTCTCACTGCTTATTTCGCTGCTGTTTACAAAATTATCCGTTATTTCGCCGACCTTGTCGGATACAAACGATGTGAATTTTTGCACCGGCGTCGTTATAACGCTTATAAAGCTACTCTGCGGAGATGCATATTTGCTTATTGTAACAGTCAATATCATAATTACAAGCAATACCGCTACCACCGCCAAAAGTATTTTAAAGCGGCGGCTTCTTAAAAATATCCTCATGTGTAAGCTTATGCTCTCCTTTCAACTGGCCTTTTTACTGCATTTGCATTAATACTTGTTCCTGTGCTGATATGTGTCAAACGGCAGGTCCATCTCAAGGCGCTTTGCTGTGCCTTCTACCACGCAGTCCAGCGGATTGTCGGCAACATGCACCGGCATGCTCGTTGTTTCCGATACCAATACGTCAAGCCCTCTGAGCAGAGCGCCGCCGCCCGTAAGCGTTATACCTCTGTCAATTATGTCCGCCGCAAGCTCCGGCGGCGTTTTCTCTAAAGTGCCCTTAATGGCGTCTATTATCTGATTTACCGGGTCGGAAAGCGCTTCACGCACTTCTTCAGACGTTATTCTCACATTCTTGGGCAATCCGTCGACAAGGTTGCGCCCCTTTATCTCCATCGACGCTTCCTCTTCGCCGTTAAAATGATAGGCAGAGCCTATCTGAATTTTTATCTGCTCGGCCGTTCTCTCGCCTATGAGTAGGTTGTGCTTTTTGCGTATATAGGTAATAATGGCTTCGTCCATATCGTCGCCGGCAACGCGCACCGACTGCGCCGTAACAATGTCGCCCAGCGATATTACCGCTACTTCAGATGTACCGCCACCAATATCTACTACCATGCTTCCCGTAGCGTCCGACACAGGAAGCCCTGCGCCGATTGCCGCTGCCATCGGCTCTTCTATAAGGTCTACCATGCTGGCGCCCGCCTGACGCGCTGCGTCATAAACCGCGCGGCTTTCAACCTCCGTTACTCCCGACGGAATACATATTACTATTCTGGCACGCGAGAACATAGAGCCCTTAAGCGCCTCTTTAATAAATTTTTTGAGCATGGCGGCGGTAACGTCAAAGTCGGCTATAACGCCGTCTTTCAGCGGACGTACCGCAACTATTGAGCCGGGCGTGCGCCCTATCATGTCTTTCGCCTCAGTGCCTACCGCCCTGACGGCGTCGTTTCTTACATCTACCGCAACAACCGACGGCTCACGCATTATTATGCCTTTGCCCTTTATGCAAACCAGCGTATTCGCTGTGCCTAAATCTATTCCAATATCCCTCGAAAACATTCCTTCATACCCCTTTATACTTTTATTTATGCAAATTTTGCAAAATTCGACTTAAATAGCCGCAATCCATTAGTTTACATAATTATCTCTCTTTCAAGATAAAGAAATCGCTCAGCATGGTTTTCCAGCTAAGCTTAAAACTTTATGTTTAACAGCAGCTATTATTTTAATCAATTTACATAATACTCGAAATATGCATTATAGTATAAGTTTGCTTTTTATTTTTAAAATAATACATGTATAAAAGCTTTATGACAAATTTGCAGCCTATTTCAATCTGTTTTATTATAACCTTGCTCTAAGAATTAAACAATATAAAATTTACATAATTTCACATTTATTTACAATTTAAATAATTCTCTGCTAAGCTCGCCGTCCATTTCCATCGCATGCCGATAAAAGGAATTGACCGGAAAGCCCATGACATTAAAAAAGTCGCCGGATATCCCCCTTATATATCTGCTTCCCATTCCCTGTATGCCATATGCGCCGGCTTTGTCCATCGGCTCGCCCGTAGCTATGTACGATGATATTTCGCCGTCGCTCATTGGGCAGAACTCCACCTCAGTCGCCTCGTGAAAAACTGCTGTCTTGCCTCTGTATTTTAGGCATACGCCGGTAAAAACCGTGTGCTTTTCCCCCGAAAGCGTGCAGAGCATATGCGCCGCTTCAGCTTCATCCTCCGGTTTGCCCAAAATTTTCCCAGCTGCTGAAACTACGGTATCCGCCGCTATTATCAGGGCGTCATATCTTTCGCCCACCGCTTCGGCCTTTTTCTCAGCGATTATCTCCGTCATGCGGCCGGGCTCACTGCAGCATGTGCTCTCGTCAATGTTTGACGGATGCACCGTAAAATTTAATCCTATCATATGAAGAATTTCCGAACGTCTTGGCGAGGCCGAGGCGAGTATTACATCAACCGCCACTTTTATCTCACCTTTCTGTATACCAGCAGGGCAATGCATATAAGCACTATCTGCAGTATATTAACGTTAAACTGAAATCCGAAATTAAACTTAAAAATTCCTAAATCCAGCAGTGGATTTGCATTGCCATAGTTAAATGAAATGGCTTCGCCGTATGTCAGCCATTTAAGCGCCGGTATTCCCGATGTAAGCTGCGCTATAAAGCCGCCTATAACCACTGCTGCAAGTATCAAAAACAAAAGTATAAATATGTCCTTGCTCTTTTTCATGCCCCTCACTGCCTATCTGATTTAATTTATATATAATTTTACACTTTTTATTTTTCTGATGCAAAGATATACCTTTATCAGAAAATTTAATATAAAGAAATATAAAGCCTTTAACAAATATACCCAATTTAAAATCAGCGTTATATTTACAAAGCACGACAAATCGGCAAATAACAATAAAAATTTGCTTAGTCAACCTCTCGCAGATAATTTTTAAAGATAATATACATGGCCGTTTTTAGCAAAAGTATGCTGCTGCCATAATTCAATCATTGCATACGAGTTATCTGTCGCTTTGCTGCTGATAAACAATTTCCAGTGCCGTTTATAAAGCGCCGCGGGACGACGCCCGGCCAAGTTAAAGCATTTGCAGTGTGAGAACAAGCCGAGCGACAATATTGTTTCGCCGCAGGTAAGTCAAAGCGCCAGCAATATTTTCAGTGCGGATACATCAGCGGCAGCTAAGTCATTTGCCCAAACGATTATATCGCCTGCAAAGTTTACTATACATCCAGAAAAAATTTATGCTCGGCCAGTAGAGCCAAAGCCGCCGCCTCCGCGCTCGGTTTCGTCCAAAGTATCAGCCTCAATAAGCTCCGCCCTTAATACAGGAGCTATTACCATCTGAGCAATGCGCTCAAACGGCTTTATCGTATACGGCGCGTCTGACTGATTAACCAGCCCCACCTTAATCTCGCCGCGATAGTCGCTGTCTATTACTCCCACGCAGTTTGACGGCACTATTCCGTGCTTTATTCCCAGTCCGCTTCTTGCATATATAAATGCAGCCGTTGCGTCGGGCAGCTGAATTGATATTCCTGTAGGTATTGTCGCGCGCTGAGAAGGCATCAGCTCTATTTCTTCATCAAGCAGAGCATACAAGTCCATCCCGGCGGATGAAGGAGTTGCATATGCAGGTATTACTGCCCTTTCGTGTAATTTTTTTATCATAACCTTAGCTTCCATGTATTTTTATTCCTCCGTTATAAGCGGTTTGTGCATTTGTATATAATCAAGATATTTAAAGCCCAGTCTTTCATAAAGCCGCGCCGCGCCTTTGTTTGATTCTTCTACCTCAAGCCTTAACTTTACCGCCTTATCCTTATATTCTTCCTCTATAAACTCAATGAGCTTTGCGCCGAGCCCTTTGCCTCTGTATTCGCTTAAAATATAGATTTCTTCTATCCACGCAACTATCCCGCCGGCCTCGTTTGAATAAGTTATAGCCAAAAGAGCATACCCCGCCGGCTTGCCGTCGCTACTTATTATATATGCATCCGCGTACGGTGAGCCGGAGATTACTGTGTCAAAGGTCATTATAATATTCCTCTCGGGAATATTCTGGAGCGCCGCACCTGATTCATAAAACTCCTTTGACATGTTGAAAAAACTGTCTTTATCGCTTATATTCATGCGCCTTATCATTTTGTCTACCTCTTTCAAATAAAAATCGGACATATTCGTTTTGCGCTTATACCGCATAGAGCAAAATTCGTCAAGCAGCAAAAGCAGCCATCGTTATTTGCCTTTCATATCTCAACTCATGTATAAAAAGCAATTTTTTATGCTTTTACAATCTGCCGTCATGCCTTTTAGAGACGGCAAATTTGTCATGCTTAGCACATGTCAGAAAAAGCGGCGGCAATTAAGCCGCCGCTTCGAATTTAAGCAAATGAAAATATACATTACTTATCCTGATTAAGCTTATCTCTAAGCTGTCTTAATTCGCGGTTAAGACGCTCAACCTCGCGACGGGCTTCATCCGCCTCTAAGCGGGCACACGCTGCCTCTTCTATATATTCTTTCATCTGCATGCGCAACTGCTCAGCATCCTCTTTTGCCTTTTTAGAGTCATCCAAATAATCCAGCGCCGCCAAAACTGCTACCATCGTCGTCGAAAGATATGGATTATCTTTTGCAAGATTGTCAAGACATCTGCTTAGCTCGCTGCCCAGCGCCTTGACATACTCTTCATTCTCTTCTGTATTTATCAGATAATCTATACCGCCGACAACCAATTTTATCTTATTTGCCAACGGTCTCACCTCTTTTTCCTTTTTTATATCTTGATTATACTATATCCCTCAAATATCGTCAACAATATAAAACAAAAAACAACCGCCCTATTGGGCGATTGCTCTACCTCCCGCTAAGCAGGATTTATAAGTGTCGGCATCGACCTATTTTCCCAGGCAGTCGCCCGCCAAGTATCTTCGGCACGAATGAGCTTAACTTCCGTGTTCGGGATGGGAACGGGTTGACCCTCATCGTTATTAACACCGACTTTTGATGACAAAATGTATTCTATCACAACACATTTTAAAATGCAAGTACTTTTTTAAAAAATTTTTAACTTTTTCTAAATTTATAATTTCATCAGATTTATTATGCATAAAATACATGGGTTTTGGCGCTGACATGCACCGAAAAAATAAAGTATTTACTACAGTTTCTATGTTATAAACCAACTTACAATGTAAAAAGCAAGCTTTCAGATGCTTCAGAGAAAACAACTCATGAAAGATGTGCCTAAAGCGTGAGCGCAGCATGTGATTTATTCTATTTTTCGCTCTGTATAAAATTAGGTGATACAAGCGCCTAATCTTTTTAATGGCAGTCGAAAGCTTTATCGCTTTAACTGTCGAAAGCAGCGGACTTGTCAATAATAAAAGAGGCCGAACGCGAAACGCATTTAGGCAGCCGCATCAAAAGACAGCAAAAAGATAATTTTGCGCTTTGCTGTTGGATATAAGCCTGTGCGAATTTCTAATATTAAAGGCATGACCAAATCGACCACATTTGCAGGTAAAGGCAGGGAAACAAAAACTAATTCTAAACGCGAACACGCGTCCAGGCTCAGCCTGGTGTAAGGACAGCAAAAGTGCTCATTTTCTTTTCGAGCGAAAAAGCAAAAAAATAATGCTGAACCTAAAGCAAATTAGGTTCAGCATTATGCTGGTGGGCCTTCAGGGACTCGAACCCGGGACCTACCGGTTATGAGCCGGTTGCTCTAACCAACTGAGCTAAAGGCCCTTCTGTTTTCTAACAGCCTAAATATTCTACATTAATTTTGGCCATATGTCAATACCTGATTTATAATTTTATCGCATAACATTTATTTTCTGCTGATAAATTCGTCTTTACATACTTTCGGTATACATTATAGTCTCATTAAAACAGAAAATATTAATCCAGGAATTTAATATAACTGTTCCGGACTTAGTATTACCATATTCTATTACTGCTAAATACCAATAACCTCTATACCCGTCATCATATTTAAGCCGCTTATCATTTATATTCCACTGGATTATATCTTTTCGGCTGTGCATAGCCAAATTCGCTGTCAAACAGCAAACGGTACTCCACTGAAAGACACAAAAGCCATAGCTAATATGCCTATAAATATTATAACCGCAGGTATTCCCCTAAATGCTTTCGGCATGTCAGAATAATTAAGGCGTTTTAACCCTTCCGACACCAAAAACAGGGCCAAGCTATAACCCACAGCACCGCCTATAGCAAGGAATAGGGCTCCTAAAAATCCGCTGTCCATGCTCTGCGCAGCAAACGGTATAACCAATACGGCGGAATTAAATGCAGAAAGCAGCAGCAAATTCAGCGTGCTCTTTTTAACATCCAAAATATGCAGTATTATAAGCATAATGACATACAGCACTGCGGCCGTAGCTATTATGGCGGTATATACTATATAAACATTGTCAGTAATAAGCTTTACGACGCTTACCACTCCGTATGACAGTATCGACAGAGCTATAGCACAAACAGAGGTCAAACCGCAGAATACTGCACGCTTTTTCGTTACAGCGGTGCTTATTACCTCCGATATTCCGTAACCTCCGCTAAACAGCAAGTTTTGCGCAAGTACAAGCAGAAGGCACAGCATCAACACTTCAGTTATCATAGCCTATATTCCTTTCAGCATCACGACGGCGGCGCATCTTATCTGATACCCATGCAACAAACGCTGCCGCAAGACCTAACATTATTATTCCAAAAAACGGCATAAATGCCGATGATATCCTATGGCTTTCATCTAAAATCGTTAGTCCAAATATAGCGCCGGTATATAAAAATTCACGTACAACGGATACTATTAATACCACTGCGAAAAAAGCGGCCGAAAATACCGCTGCATTAATAAACGCTCCGGATACGGACTCCTTTTCATTTTGCCGCACAAGTCCAGTTACAATGAGCGGGTCAACAGCGGTGAGCGGCAGCACTGCACCTAAAGTATACATATCAAAAACCGACAGCTTTGTAAATATAAAGCCTACAAGACACACCGCTACTGCGCCTGCAAGCACGCAGACAGCCGGCATAAGCTGCTTTGAAAAAATCTTAGAAGCAAAAGCACTTACCGCACTTACGGCAAATGCCGATATTGCAAATGCAAGTCCAAGCAGCAAAGCATTTATCAGCGACGTCCCCTTTATTATTATCGGAAACATTCCAAGCGTAAAGAGCGGCACGGGCCTTATAACAAATTTGATAAAATCCTTAACTTTCTGCATTTTCTGCCGCACCCGCCTTTCTCTTTAATCTTCTCTTTACCCAGTCAATATTAAAATCTGATACAAATTCATCGAGTGTTTTAGACAGGCAGTTCATTATGAGTATTGCCGCCGGTGCACCCTCATAAAGCGCTGAGCCAAAATATCTGAACAGCATTGTTATAACACCGCAGCCTATGCCGAATAAAATTCTGCCGGCCGTCGTTTTGGGAGAGGTTACGGGATCGGTCGCCATAAAAATAGCTGCAAAAACAAGGCAGCCGAGCGACAGCTCAAACAGGGCGGAATCAAGCCTTGAACCAAGCCGCGGGAAAATTATCGCTATAGCGCCGCTCGCAGCAAGCATGGACAGCATGGTCGAGAGGGGGGCCGTACGCCTTATAATAAGATAAATAGCACATGCGGCAAGCACGACTATCGGCGTAGCGCCCATTGGTCCCGGAAATCTGCCAAAAGCCAACTCAAAAGACGATATATTAGGCGTTATTCCTAAAGCCACGTCAGAAAGCGGTGACGCAGAAACAAGCGCCTCGCCGCCCTGATATGAAAACACGACGGGGTCGGGGTAGGCGGACATTATTGCCGGAAAGGCCAGCGACATAAACATCCACGCCGCAGCTGCAGGATTAAATATATTGTTGCCTCGGCCGCCAAAAGGAATTTTGCAAATAAGAATTGCAAATGCTCCTCCCATTGCCGGCAGCCAGAGCGGCGCCGACGCAGGACAAACAGCCGCTAATATCATACCCGTAACTACTGCCGACAAATCCGGTATGGTGTTCTTTTCCTTCATTACAAAGCATGCCGCGCTTTCAAATATTATACACGACAATACTGATACTACCGTTATAAGCAGCGCATGCAGCCCATAGTAGAATACCATTATCAAATTTATAAACGCAAGACATATAATTACATCCAGCATTATAAGCCAGCTGTATTCGCCGTAGCTATGTCCCGCTGATGGCAATTTTTTAGTTTTCACTGCCGCTTCCTCCGAGCTTTAATTATTTAGTATATTTACTAAATTGTCTGATTAATTCTATACTCCTGCTAATCTGCATAGATTTTGCCCCAAAATAAACAGGCTCATTTTCCTCTGTCTGCTATATAGCAGTTATTATATATAGTTTTGTATTTTTATTTCTATTTTAAACAGCGCAAGACCGCGTCAGGCGAAGCAGTATTGCCGGTTCCGTCACATAACAAGTAGATTTATTACCATATTCCGCCACGCATTTTGCAATTTGCTGTGTACTTGCATAAATATCGTACAATTTTTATATCATAGCATTTGCCAAACCTATTTGCCCAGACTTTTCGCATTTGTGCCCGCATTTTTTACAAAGCTCCGCTTAGTTTCAGCTATGTCTATTACACACAGCACCGCCGATTTTGAGCTTTGATATGTGGCGATTGTATATCCAGCACTTTCTATGTATTCCGCCGGCTAAACTCATTGAGCAGAGTTTTCCTTTTTTGCGCTCATGTTTTTCTTATACAGCTCTGCTTTATGAAGTATATTCGCCGACTTTCCAACTATTTTGCAGAGATTTATCCCCGACGGGCATACGTATGAGCATAAGCCGCAGCCTATGCATTTTTTCGAGCGTTTGAAATCGGCGCCGTCAATATTCTCATTCTGATAATCTCTCAATATATAGCATGGCATTATTTTCTGCGGACAAATATTTACACACCGTCCGCAGCCAATACAGGCCATCGCATGACGCGTTTCCTTTTCAGACAGCACAGTTATAGCGCTTAGCCCCGGAAAGACAACAGAAGTCGCAGACATCGCCTGACCCAGCATAACATCGTTGACAATTATTCGCCCCGGCTTTGATTTTAAAGAGCAACGCTCTATTATCTCAATTATCGGCGTACCTATCTCAGCTTCTATATTCTGTGGATGCTCTACCGCACTGCCGCTGACGGTTATCATCTGCCGGAAATTAAGCCGTTCCTCAGCACATGCTTCATATAAGGCCTTAGCCGCCTGTATCCCCATTATAAAAGTCCCCTCAGGAAGTGTGGGTGTAAAGGGATAGTTTCCGGTGAGCTTTATAATCTTAATATCGCCTATGGTATCGTTTGTTTTTTTGCTGCAGTCGTCGCCGTACATAATTATGTGCCTGCTTACCCCGCCCATGGCGTTTGAAAGCATCTGCATGCCGCCGCACACCGCTTTTGTGTATTTTAACAGCACAGCCGTACCGCTTGATATATATGGCTGTGAATCTAATGACGACAGCGCTATGGCTGTATATTCCCCATCATTTATAAGCTGAAGCTTTTCATGCAAAAATGTGCCGTCTATCTCATCTATTATGCCGGCCTGCTTTGCCCTCTCCACAAGCTGGTTCATAGACATCTCCGGCAAGGAGATGTCTGTAAAATCGTACTCAATGCTTTCGGCCGCATTATCGGTATTGGACTGCGCGTCCTCCGCTTCTTTATCATCTGTAGCTGCTGGCTCCGTATTCGTCGCGGCCTCTTTTGCATTATCTGACGCCTTATCCGGATTATCCTCTTCGCTAACAAAAGCTGTCGGTGCTTCTTCTGAAGTATCAACGCTCGCATCGGCGCTACCAAGCTCCTCCTGCCGCGTACTTTCTTCTCCGCCGCCCGATACAGTTATTTGTATGCAGCTAACTCGCCTGTAATATGGATGTTTCTTCTCAACAATTCCCTCAAATATTCCGTCAAACGGGGATATAAGCCTAAGCTCCCTATCGTCTTTCGCATATGCCAATATCTGCCCTCGCTGGATTTCACTTCCTATTTTAAGGCCTTCTGGATAAAAATCTTTTGCGCCGAATTTCAAAGGCAAAAACGCCGTTTTCGGCACGTCCATGCGGAAAATCGAATTGCTTAGGGCGGGTTCTTTCTGTAAATTCAGTTTTATTCCACTATGTGGTAAATTAAACAACCTAAAATCACCTCTTGCATACTGCCTGTCCCATTAATATTATATAAATAGGCAGTATTTTGACCGAGCGCTTTCTCGGATACAAGCATCTGCCTGCTTCTGTTAAGGAATCTGGCCTTATTATGGAAGGAGCCATTGCTTTGAATATAGAAATAATATCGCCCCTACAGCTTAAGATTGAAATGTCGGCAGACGAACTTAAGCGTCACGGGCTTTCATACAACGATTTAGATTATAACGATGAAATTACTCGCGCCTTTTTATTGGAACTTCTTAAAACAGCCAACAAGGAAAACGGCTTTAAGTATCTATGCTTTTCTAAAATGCTTATTGAGGTCTTTCCCTCTCCCGGATGCGGATGCATTATATATTTTACCTGCGTCGAGGAAAAGGCTCAAGATAAAAAAGCTAAGCTTCAGCTGAAGCGCAGCAAAGGAAATCCATATATATATGAATTCAGCAGCAGTGCGGATTTATTAGACGCAATGAAAGCTGTAGCCAAAATATATAAGCAAGCTGAAATACCCGCCGACAGCGCTCTATATCTAATCGACGGAGAGTATAAGCTTGTGCTGTATCCAAATGGAGAATATGCTAAAGATATTATATTTATTTTAGGTGAATACGGTAAAAAAACAGCCGGCACAGCGGCCGCAGCAGCCTACCTGTCCGAACACGGAAAGGTCTTAGCAGAAAGCAATGCAGTCGAAAAAATAGGAGGATTTTTGATTTAATGGCCAGTTTCCGTTTATTATATTTTTCCTGCTCCCTAAGGGCTTTTGGCTGCGGTCTTCTGCCGTTTCTTTAATTAGTGTCATATGGCTATATTGTATATCTCACTTTTACCAAAAGCATATAGTATAACAGCACTAAACTGTTTCAAATATGGTATATGATAGGATTTTTATATGAATTTGACCGTGCAAAATATCTATTATAAGTTAAGCGGCACATCCCTATATCTTTCGTTTTTGTTGCATATTGCAACAGCTAACCGAATTTCTTATTAAGCATACGCCTATAACATTTTTCACCAAATATGAGAATGTATAAAATTAATCCGGCGTATAAATATCTGAATCTTTAAGCTATTGGCACCTGATGCATATGTATCAGATTTAATTATCGGCTTCCCTCTTCATATGTGATATAAGCACTTTTGGGTTTTTCGAATTAAGTATTGCGCTGCCGGCTACCAAAACATTTGCGCCGGCAGCCTTTACATATTCACATGTGGTCTTGTCAATGCCGCCGTCAACCTGTATATCTATATCAATTCCACGCCTGTTAGCCTCGCTGCGTATCGCGCTTATTTTGCTCTCTGCGACCGGCATGTACGACTGCCCGCCGAATCCAGGCTCTACCGACATAACCAATACCATGTCGAGCATATCGAGATATTCAAAAACAGCTTCCGCCGGCGTTGCCGGTTTTATCGCTATGCCCGCCTTTGCACCGCACGACTTTATCAAATCTATGGTTTTTGCTGCATCCGACCCTGCCTCTAAGTGGAAGCTTATTATATCGGCGCCGGCCGCCCCAAATCTTTCTATATACCTATGAGGCCTGTCTATCATCAAGTGCGCGTCAAGAATAGTATTATAATTCTTATTTATTGATTCAAGCACCGGCAGTCCTATAGAAATATTCGGCACGAACAATCCGTCCATAACGTCTATATGAAACATGTCCGCCCCAGACTCTACCAACATATCAAGAGTATCGCTCAGCCTAGTAAAATCAGCGGTTAAAATTGATGGAGAAATTTTTATCATATTTTCTAACTCCCATTATTTTCTTTTTCTATTTTAATGTATGCACAGGCAAATTTCAATAGCAATAATCTGCCCATATCTACATAAAGGCTCATAAAATTGCATTTTTAACATTGTCATCTTTTCCTTTTGCTCGGCATTTAAATTAGAGCTTTTACTAATTGCCTTTGCCGGTTTGGTTAATGAAAGATTCGGGCGCCGCCATAATATGTAGATGCAAACATTTCAATTGTGATTTATACATTATTCCAATATGTGTAGCTTAGCAAATTTAAAGTATGAATAAATGCGGCTTTATCAAGTCATATATTGCCGTCTGCCACCGCAATGTGTTTTTTCTTAATTAATCCTGTCAAGAATTTATTACCTAAATAATTTTTCTGTAAAAATTTTACTGGCATACTCTTCTGCTTACATTTTCAATAAAGCCGAATAAAATCAGCAGTAAACCAGTGGTTTGTACAGAGATCAGATGGATTAAGAAATGCTGATTTTTAGAAATGGTATTAAAAAATATTATTGCATCTCTTGCCCCGCCGCTTACAAAGCAATTACTTTTAGTATTTTTATTATCTGCATCTAATTTTGCTTTTCTCCCATTCCTTGCTAAGCCCTTAAATGGGCTTATTAGTACCGTTGTTCTTATCTTTTATCAGGTTAGATATATTCAAAAATGTTTTTCCGCTACAGCGTTTTTACTTACCACTACTTCTTCAAGTGTGGCCCCATACTTAAGCGGTAATAAAAGAAGCAGCGCCACGTATAAACGTGGCGCTGCTTCTTTTATTATAAAGGGACGCGTCTTTTTGCGCTCGGCTCCCCAAAGGCGGAGTACCCGCCACCGGCGCTGTCGGGCCCTTAACGCCCCCTGCTAATATTCTATTCAGCCCGACTTTTTTGGTGATTATATTATGCATTTAATCCTGCTGCTATCTTCTTTCCAACGCCGCGGATTTGATAGTCGGAAAAAACATAATTTTCATCTACAGCAATAACTGGTATATCTTTCAGCATTGACTTAAGTTTACTTGCAAACCCGTTACTTGAGATTCTCGGCAAACCTGTTATTATATAACATGCCTTTGACCTTTTCGCATGCAGCGATACTGTCTCGGCTGGGTCATTATTGTAATATACTACTATATCGGCCGACGATTTTTTAGAAATGGCATACAGCGTGTCTAATGCATCTGCACGCTGAAGTGCAGTCATATCTACTGACTGAACGCTTACTACCTCAAGCGGCGCCCCCAACTTCTCTGCTATGACTCGTCCCTTTTCAACCAATACATCGCATGAGGACTGTGCCGTAACGCAGACAAGCACGGGCCTTTTTCTCATACATATCACCCTTTCTGTTTATTTGTTGTTATTTTAACACGAAGGGCGATATCATCTTATGTCTTTTAATTAAGATTATGTAAACAATCTGTGAAAATGTCGCCCAATTTATTTATCCTTTTTATTAGCATTAAAGTCTATGCAATATATTTTTGCTATATACTACGGTCAAGTTTAAATGGTACATTCTATGTAAAAATAAAAAGCAGTAGTTATGAGTACTGCTTTTTACGACTAATACTAACCTATATAATTAACTACATTATCTATTATATCCGCAAACAGATATCCCAGTATAACTAAGATTAAACAAAACAATATTATAAAAAGGACTTTTAAAAACTTTGTCAATCCGCTCTTCGCCTTATTTTTCGGCCTTGTCCTCTGAATTTTATCCATATATACAGCTCCTAAAAAAGTCTATAAATATTATTTACCAAAAATTATATAAAATTCAGAGATACTATCATATTTAATATCTTCTTATTTTAGTTTCAATTGATTTTAAGTATATAAAATTTAATATATATATTGCTATTCTAATTTTTTATCGTATAATAATGAAGCAAAGGAGAGGATATTTTGAAACCACAAACCATATTTTTATTTGCATTTGCAGTAATTTTCGCTTTATTATTTGTAGTTTTTCTTATAAGATATATAATAAGTTTAAGGCATACTGTTAAAGTAGAAGGAACTATTAAAAAAATAGACTATGCTATTAACAAAGAAATGAAAAAAAATAATTCTAAATGGGCTAATATTGCATATACAGTTAATGATAAATTTATAGTATCAATAAATCAAATACAAGTACCGTTTTCTGCAGAAATCGATGATAAAATATTTATTAGATATTATAAACATGATCCAGAAAAGATATCTCTGATAACATCATCTACGCTTGTGTTTTTTGGAATATCAACTATTATATTTACTGTCGCTGCTTGTCTTATACAATTCTTAATATAAATTTATAATAAATAAAAACTCCAGCACTACTTAAGCTGGAGTTTTTATTATTAATATAAAGAAAAAAAGCTGTGAAAACACAGCTTAAAACAAATCAAGCAAATGATAAACAGAACAAAAGGAAGTAAAGGTCAAGCCCTCGGCCAATTAGTACTGCCAAGCTAAATATGTCACCATACATACACATGCAGCCTATCAACCCAGTAGTCTACTGGGGGCCTT
>JABLTR010095043.1_pt1 | contig 46381 bp, 39 predicted proteins | sample 7160071 | NCBI WGS metagenome assembly JABLTR01 (sample SAMN14651230, study PRJNA627086) | human gut metagenome | isolation source: feces | host: Homo sapiens | reverse complement strand
GTCTCTTTTGCGCCAATTTTTGCAATTCTGGTTTCTTCCCGCTCCCAGCCTTGTTTTCGCATTTTAGGGGGCTTACGGAGTGGACTCTAATTAAAGATTTGTATTTTATTTTTAGCGCTACCTCAGGTAAGAAAATCAGTAAAGGCTAATTTTTAAGGCTCTGCACCGGCGCCGGAATGCGTCCGCCGCGAGATATAAACTGCAGCGGTGACGCAGTATTCACTTTCATGACCGGGCCGCTGCCGAACAATCCGCCAAAGTCAAGCTCATCGCCTACGTTTTTACCTATTGCCGGAATAAGCCTTACTGCCGTTGTCTTGGAATTTATCATACCTATTGCTGCTTCGTCCGCTATAATTCCCGATATTACCTCCGCCGGCGTGTCGCCCGGTATTACTATCATGTCAAGGCCCACCGAGCATACAGCCGTCATTGCCTCAAGCTTCTCTATAGTAAGCTTGCCGGAGCGTGCGGCGTCTATCATTCCTGCATCCTCCGTCACAGGTATAAACGCTCCCGAAAGCCCGCCGACGTGGGAGGAGGCCATAATTCCGCCTTTTTTAACGGCGTCGTTCAGCATTGCAAGCGCTGCCGTCGTCCCGCAGGCGCCGACTGACTCAAGGCCCATCTCTTCTAATATATGTGCAACGGAATCGCCTACCGCCGGCGTAGGCGCAAGCGATAAATCCACTATTCCAAAAGGCACCGACAGACGTTTTGACGCCTCTTTCGCTACTAACTGGCCCATCCTCGTGATTTTAAAGGCCGTCTTTTTTATTAAATCGGCCACGCCGGTAATATCAAGCCCTTCCGACTTCTGAAGCGCGGCCCTTACAACTCCCGGGCCGGACACCCCTACATTTATAACGCAGTCAGCTTCTCCAACGCCGTGAAAAGCACCTGCCATAAACGGATTATCCTCTGGCGCGTTGCACAGCACCACAAGCTTAGCCGCGCCGAAGCAGTTGTTGTCGGCCGTAAGCTCCGCCGCCTGACGTATAACTTTGCCCATTTTTGCCACAGCGTCCATATTTATACCCGCTTTGGTAGAGCCTATATTAACTGAGGCGCACACATGCTCCGTTTCCTTAAGCGCCTGCGGTATGCTCTCAATAAGCGCATAATCTCCTGCCGAAAAACCCTTATGCACCAATGCTGAATATCCGCCTATGAAATTGACACCGACGGCCTTCGCCGCTCTTTCAAGACAGTGGGCAAATTTCACCGGGTTATGCGACTGGCAGGCCGCTTCAATTATTGCAATGGGAGTCACCGCAATTCGCTTATTTATTATAGGTATACCGTAATCAGTCTGTATGTCGTCTGCCGTTTTTACGAGATTTTCTGCATATCTTACTATTTTATCATATACCTTTGAACAGGCCTTGTCTATGTCCTCGTCGGCGCAGTCAAGCAACGATATGCCCATAGTAACCGTACGTATATCAAGGCATTCGTCCTGTATCATTGTAATAGTTTCCAGTATATCGTTTATGTCAAGCATTTATTATTTCCCCTGTCGTTTAATGAGTAATTTAAGTCAGCACCTTGCGGCAGACCATGTGCCCAGCTCACGCATCTCATTGGCTAAATATTAATATTTCCCCGTGTCCGCCCGCGCAATTGTAAGGCGAATACTTATGCTATATCCTGTGCATTGAGTTGAAAATGTCCTCGTGCGTTACATGTATAGAAAGTCCCAGTTCATTTCCCTTTTTTGAAAGCTTATCGGACAGCTCTTTAAAAGAAACATTCATCTCTCTTATATCGCAAAGCATAACCATTGTAAATAAGTCCTGCATTACCGACTGATTAACATCATTTATATTAACATTACATTCAGCACAAACAGCCGAAATTTGTGCAAGTATTCCCACTTTATCTTTACCAATAACCGTTACTACGGCACGCATATTTTTTCCTCCCGTTTAGTATATTTCTTCATAATATTATAATATACGCCGCGCGCTTAATCAACAAGTTATTAATTTTAAACGTGTTTATTGTAATTTCCATAAAACAGTAAGAATTTCATTGACTTATTTTTAATATACATGTATAATTTATGTAGTAAATTTACACTATTAAAAGCTAATAAACCATGCATTTTTTGCATGGTTTATTATAACACTTAAGGAGGAAAATCAATGAAAAAACTTGTAAAGCTATTTTCATTCGTATTAGTCGCGGCTATGTGCGTAGCATTATGCTCCTGTGCAAAAACCGGATTAAGGTCAAAGCCAGTTGACCTTGAGCATGTTATGCCTCTGCTTATGTATGTTGGCTGCGGCGATGATTCTGGCAAGGCATCTCAGCCAAAATTCTCGGATGAACAGCTTCAGCAGCTTACTGACGCTGGCATAAATGAATATGTACTGCTCACTACATTTATGCCTACATATTACTGTGACATAGACGAGAACGGCAACGCCGTAGGCGAGCCGCAGCGTCTGTGCACCAAAGAGGACATATATACTCTTACGATGGAAGACCTCGGCGTTGACTCGGAATATCAGCTTCAGCTTAAGCAGGAGCAGGTTATAAGAGACACCTATGTAACTCCGTCAGATAACAAATCAACCATTAATCAGCAGATTGATTATGAAATAGAGCTGGCAAAACGCATACTGGCAATTAATCCTAATGCGAAGTTCTGGTTCAGTTTGCCGCATACAAAAATGGTTGAAGGTGCTACGTTCTATGCAGAGCATTATATGAACATTATATATCCAAAAATAAAGATAGCCTTTAGTGAAGAAGAGTTTGATAAAAATGTTGGCGGACTTTACTGGTCAACTGAAGACGCCGGCGGAACTGTATTTGATACGGAAAATCAGGTCGATTTCGGTAATCCAATAGTTAAAGCCGCTAAATACTGTTCCGATATACTTCATGAAGAGGATAAAACATTAATGTGGATACCTTATACTACTATGGGTCAGCAGTATGACCGCATAGGTTTTATATCAAATCTGACAGATGTTTTTGATTATGTATATTTACAGCCAGGTTACCTCTGGCATGAGGAAAAAGAGCCGTTTGTAAATTATATTAAGAACAGCGTCGAGGCAGGAGCAGTTCTCAGCACGTCAGGTACAATATACGGCGGAGAGAAAAAATCCAGCACAGTTATAGGCGTTGAGATAGAGCTCGACAATAAAGTTGTTATTGGCAAGGAAGCCGAAAATCATATGCGCAGATATAATGCTTATGTAGACAACTTCTCTCAGTTTAAGAGCGATAAACTCATAGCAATATATTCCAGCAATAGCACCAATATGTTCACCGATACTGTAACTAATTTACTCTTTGAGTGGTATAAATAATCTATTGTAAATAAAAATAGACAAGACATTTCTATAACAATATATTAAAAGTAGAAACAAAAGCACTGAATGTATAACTACATCAGTGCTTTTGTTTTTTAATTGGCAATCAAATTGTCATAATCTATCATTTCAAAGCTTAGTTATTAGCTAAGTAGCATTTTTAGATGTTAACACAAATGTTAATATAATAAAGGCAAAATATAATTCTATTTAGGCCATCTTATGTCTACACCCACGGCGTCCAGCCATGCTTTTGCTATAAGCGCATGTCCCACAGGAGTTGGATGTATGCCGTCAAACACCCATGTCTTCATTGGAGCTCTGGCGATAGCAGAGGCAAATATTCCATCAAGAGGTATATAAACAGCATTAAACTCCAACGCAAGCTCCCTTACCGCCATTATTTTCGGATTTAAGTCCTCGCGCCATTTATCCTGCCCCTCCTTGAAATGAATAAGAAAAGGCTCCATTAATATCAGCTTGGCGTTTGTCTTTTCCCTTGCCTGTATAAGAATATCGCGGTATATTGACTTATACTCTTCTGCCGTACAGCTTATATTTTCACTATAACGATGCCATGTATCGTTTACTCCCACAAGTATTGACAACACATCCGGCTTTAAATCAAGGCAATCCTCCTGCCATCTGTCGCTTAAATCTTTTACTCTATTTCCTGATATTCCCCTGTTTATAAATGTAACATTCATTTCAGGGTAAAGTGCAGAAAAAATATTAGCTGCGATAAACGGATAACCTTCGCCAAGTGGATTATCAGGATGACGATGGCAGTCGGTTATGCTGTCTCCCTGAAATAATACAGTATCGCCTTTATTAATTAGCATATTAATCTCTCCCATTATTTTATTTAATATATTATATTAGAATAGTCTGCTGTTTTCAAGCTTGCGTTATGAAAAATTACAGCCCATATTATACAAAATAATAGCCGCAATATAATTATCGATTTGCCAAAGCCCAAGATATCGCCGGACTAATTCATGGCAAGATTGCGCCATCGCCGTAATTGAATCATACTTCAAAAAGCATATATTAACTTCTTTCGTCAATTTAAAACTATTGTATTAACGCATTATTGCATCCGCAAAACAGGTTATTAACCAGCATAGATTAATTTTATAATATAACATCTCGCTTGCAAAGCGCTTTCTTTCACCAATGTCAAGCTTAAATTTTATCATGTTAAAGTTAAAAAAATCCGTCCATTATTTGGACGGATTTTAAAAGTTAAACTCTATTTGCGCTTTTTTACTAATAATACAACTGTTGCCGACACGGCAATCAATACCACAACACCGCCGGCTACCGCGACAGGCACAATTATATGTGCCCCTCCAACACTGGCAGCACTGCCTTTCCCATCTGTTTCATCAAAAGAATAAAACTCATCTATTTTATCTAAAACATCAACTGTTTCAGTTATTATGCTTGAATAGTATGCAGTTGGATATATTCCTCTAAAATCTTTAAATGCGTCAACATATGCCTGGTATCTGGCCTCAGCATCGGGATTCCTTTCAATATCAGTAGCGTCTATTTCCATTTCCCAGCCTATTACCGTATTTGATGTTTTAGTTTCTCCGATAATGTCGCCGTTTTTGTCTACAACTGCCTGCTTTTCCACGCAGTTCCTTATAATTTGAGGATTGCCTGATAAGCTTTTATCAAAGAAATAGCTTGGTTGAATAAGTATTGTGTCAAATATATCCGTCTTATTCGCTACATAGCCAAGATTTTTGTAAATTCCTCCATTTGTATCCGAGCTGTAAGGTATCCAGAGAAAGTTCTTATCATAGCTGTGTACTTTGTCGGAAACTTGGCGCATAGCATATACATCGGGGTTGTTGAAGTTTTCTTCCGGCTTTTCTTCATCAAATTTTGCATATTCGCCTGTAACTACGTCCTCATCGCTGTAATAAAATCCGTAAACATTTTTCTCCCACACTTCCGGGTCAAGAGTCTCTTTCACTTCGTCTACGACCTGCACCCATGAGTCGGCAAATAAATGCGTAAGCGCTGTAAGCTGAGCTGCTCCTGGAACAGAATACCACAACTTTACATCTGGGTCCAGCGCGACCAGCCTGTTGCCAAGATTCGTAGCGTCTTCAACATAGTCGCTTATATTATAGCCCGCTAATATGGACGACGAGGCTATATTTTTGTATGTGTCTTTCAGGCTTTCAAGTCTTGAGGGATTGCCAATCCACTCGTCAGACATATTATCTATTATATCATTATTAAGCACCTGCTTTTCCTCGCCTGTCAGCTTATCGGTATAGCAGTTATACACGGCAGTTGGAACCAGTATTATTTCATTAGTAACTTCCAATACCTGCTTTAGCTGCTCATCTGTAGGTTCAGGATATTTGCCATTGCTATATCCCCAATACCCTACATACATAAGTAATCCTTTGTACATCTGCTTGTCCTCGGCCGTATCATTTTGAGTACACCCAGAAAAAAGTGCTGCTATAGTACAAATACCTAGCAGTATGCTTATTATACGCTTCATATTATTTATATCCTCCCACTATACCGAATCAAAATAATTATACCATCATTAGACGATAAGTAAATATATTTTTTATCAGTAATTTTTCAACCTTATCTTTCAGACTTATAGGCTATTCACTACAATTTCTTAAATACAACTTAACATCTTTGTCTGACAAAAATAAATCCGTTCATAAAACTGAACGGATTTATTTTTTTATCAATTATAATTTAAACTTTATCTGCGTTTTTTAATTACTAATATAGCAGAAGCTGACACTAAGGCCAAAATTGCAACGCCGCCTATAACAGCGCTTTCGCCTGTTTCCGGATTATTAATATTAGATGATGCGCTTGAGCTGCTTGACGCTGATGATTCACCGGAAGAAGCGTTCGAAGAATCGGAGGATACTGATGGTGAGCTGCTGACAGAAGAAACCGGCTCCTGAGGTCCATAAGAATAGAATTCATTTATCCTGTCAAGTAATTCTACTGTATCAGCAATTATGCTTGCATAATAGGCCGTTGGATATATCCCAACAAAATCCTTAAATGTATCTACATATGTCTGATATCTTGCCTCTGCGCCCGGATCATCTGCAAAATATTCGGAGTCTATCTCCATTTCCCATCCTATTACTGTATCTGACGTCTTTGTTCCCCCGATAATATCGCCATTACTATATACAACCGCCTGCTTTTCTACGCAGTCCTTTATAATCCGTGGATTATCCGTAAGTTCGCTGTTAAAGAAATAACTCGGCTGAATCAGCACTGTATCAAAAATATCCGTTTTATTTGCTACATAACCCATGCATTCATATATTTCTGCACTCGTATCAGCGCTGTACGGTATCCATACAAAGTTCTTATCATAGCTGTGTACTTTATCTGAAACCTGGCGCATGGAGTATACATCCGGATTGTTAAAGTTCTCTTCCGGCTTTGTCGGATCAAACTTAGCATAATCAAATGTTACTACGTCCTCGTCGCTATAGTAGAAGCCGCATACATTGTTTTCCCACACCTCAGGACTAAGGGTTTCTTTAACTTCATCTACAATCTGCACCCATGAGTCGGCAAACAGATGTGTAAGCGGCGTAAGCGACGGAGCACCAGGCACTGAATACCAAAGTTTTGCGTCCGGCTTAATTTTTAAAATCCTGTTGCCAAGATTAGTAGCATCCTCTACAAAATCACTTATGTTATATCCGGCATTAATCATGTCCGCCGCATATTCCTTATACATCTCTTTTAATCCGTCTAAATCTTCCGGATTTCCTACCCAGTCTGCCGGCATGCTGTCTATTACATCATTTGTAAGTATCTGTTTTTCCTGACCCGTCAGTGGATCTGTGTAACAGTTATATGCTGCTGTCGTCAACAATATAATCTCGTCGGTAACTTCCAGTATATCCTCAAGATGTTCGTCTGTCGGAACCGGATATTTGCCATATGAATATCCCCAATATCCTACATACATCAGAAGTCCCTTGCTTATCTGCTTGTCTTTGGCAGTTTCAGCATTTGCCGATACAGACAACAGCGCCGCCATAGTACAGATACATAACAAAATGCTCACAATGCGTTTCATATAAAGTATATCCTCCCAAAATCATTTATATCAATAAATCCAATTAATCTAATCGGATTTTATTGGCCTTTTACAACAGCAAATTTCCGCTATCTGCTTAGTTTTAACACGTCATTACTGCATCAAAGAAAATTTCGGCAATAATTATACATACAGTTTAATATTCATTTTGCTGTATTCGACTTTTTTATATAAAATCTAATATAATTATACCATATTTCGACAAAAAGTAAAGTGCTTTATGCACAAAATTTAGCGGAAACCACCACCGCCTCCGCCGCCGCCTCCACCACCGCCAATGCTGAAGCCGCCGCCGTGGCCGCCGGAATTAGGAGTGTAGCTAAGCGAGTTCTGTATAGATTGCATAGAGCTTGATATTTTTCCCATCGTCGATTCAATTGACGCCATACCGCCGTTGATATGTGCAAAATATAAATATGAATATGGCAAATACATCCCCGTATAATTAGAATCATACATCTGCGGATACGCTATTTTTATCTGTTTTAACACCTCTTTAGATATTCCCATGGCTGTTGCATATACCAAGTATTTTTCCCACAGCTCAAGCGATGGATAATCCTTTTCTTCTATAAGGGTAAACTCTTTCATAAATTTCCCAAATGCATGCCATTTAGCATAGCTTTCCTCGCCCGCCGGAGTAAGCCGTTTAAGCGATATCATTGACAATATACTCATAGCAGCCGAGAAAGCAAGTCCGGGTATGGCAAAAGCAAATCCATAAACCGACGCCGAAGCAATGGCAAAAATTATAATAAGCGCTATCGATGCTCCCAAAAGCGCCGTGAGTTTTGAGCTTCCTTTCTTTACGGACAAATCTTTATATCCCAGCATACTAAAGCCGCTGTCAATAAGGCTGTTAAATCTCTTATATTCCTGCTGCATTGTGGTTTGGTGGCTCTTAATATATTTATTTATCTGCTTAAGCCCTATTTCACCCGCACCGGACGCGGCCTGCTCAAAAATGCGGTATATGCACAGTTCATCATCCGTAAGCGGCTCGGCATTTGCGGCCATGTCAAATTTTATGATTATATCCTTTCCTGATTCCTCCAAGCGAATGTGCTTTTTGTTGCATAGACTTAGCACCGTTGCAGTCATGGCGTCACTTTTAGCCGGAGTCCTTCCATAGAAAAAATAGAGCTTTGACATAACCCCCGGCGATATGTTTTCCGGCGGCTCTCTGTAATAATCTGACATAAATGCCGATTTAAACGGACGATATTTAAAGCGTATATATATGCATATTACAGCCGATATCAGCACAGCAACAACACATATTATTATATCTGCCACAGCCAACACAAAATTATTTTTGACCGCTTCGGCCGTATCTTCCGCCCACTGTGCTTCTTCTGTCATGGCTTCATCATATCCGTTGGAATTTATCACATATCCGCCGCTAAAACCGTTTCTATCCATTAGCAGCCTCAGCTCGGCATAAGTCTTAGACGGTAGCTTTTCTACTGTAAAAACAGCACTGCCATTGGAGTTAAACTGGGCGTTTGTTGCGCCGGCGCCCTGTCTGCCTAAATGTCCAAATATCTTATTGTTCTGCGACACAGCAATTTCAGGCAGCGTTACAGTACATACGGCGCTGTCTATGCTAAGCTCAAAGTCAGAGCCGACAAACTGCCAATAAAGCTCCGCCATGTCATTATATAAACGAACTGCATTTTTTACGGTATAAGTAATTTCAAAGCTCCGTGTCTCGTCTCCGAAATCATCATACCATTCAAAATATGTGCGTCCGCCCCTTGTAAACTGCGTGCAGTACCCTTCATCATATTCATTTGCCGACTCATCGAGCGTGTATGTCTTATTATTGGTTAAATCACGAACAGATTTAAGCTCATATTCTTCACCGTGCCGCGGAACATCAAACACCTTGCTTCCGGCAGAATAGCTGGAGCCCGTAAATACCGTTTTCCATGTTTCTACAACATCCATCGTGCCGTCTTGATTAACCTTATAATCGGCATTCAGAGTTTTTAGATATACGTCTGTCCTGGAAAAAAAACTAGACGAGCCAAGTGAAAAACAGAAAAACACAAATATGCCAATAACAAGAGACAACACTAAAGATATTATAATAGAACGCTGCAGCTTAGAATTTGACCTTGACATTTTCTCGCTCACTTTCTGCAGTTTCCAGATATTGCTTTTCACCAAAGCCAAACATTCCAGCCACTATATTGCCGGGAAACATTTTTATTGCTTTATTAAGCTTTGTAACGCAGTCGTTATAAACCTGACGCGCTATGGCAATTTTCCCTTCAGTGTCATGCAGTGCATCCTGCAGCCTTAAAAATGACGTGTCCGCCTTTAAATTCGGATATGCTTCTGCCAAGGCCATAAGCCTGGAAAGCGCTTGATTTATCTCAACGTTAATCTTCATCTCTTCATTTATATTTCTGGCGGATTGAGCTGTGTTACGCAGCTCTACTACTTTTTCAAGAGTGTCGGACTCATGCGCGGCATAGCCCTTAACAGTCTCCACAAGATTAGGTATAAGGTCATATCTCCTTTTAAGCTGAACATCAATTTGAGCGTATGAATTATCGATATTTTCTTCCATAGACACAAATTTGTTCCTTTTGGATATAATGTAAATAATGAATATGATTACAACTGCTGCAACAGCAATTAAAATCCAGCCCCAAATTGGCATAAAAATCACTCCTAAACTATAATAACTTAGTAAACATATAAAGTGTTGTATTATATTATAACACAAAGTACACTATAATAGATATCTTTATTTTTATAACTTAGTATAATTATATATCTCATAAGGCAAAATAAATCTATTAATAAAAATTAAAATAAGTACTTGACATAAGGGCCTGTGACTGATATAATAATCAAGCTAAATGCTTTGTGGGTTATGGCCCGTTGGTCAAGTGGCCTAAGACTCCGGCCTCTCACGCCGGCAACACGAGTTCGAATCTCGTACGGGTCACCAAAACCTTTTTAGCGATAGTCGGTGTTAATAACGGTGAGGGTCCACCCGTTCCCATCCCGAACACGGAAGTTAAGCTCATTCGTGCCGAAGATACTTGGCGGGCGACTGCCTGGAAAAATAGGTCGATGCCGACACTTGTATTTTTATTTTGGATTTAAGTTGTCTTAGTCCAGATAAAAATTTAAAATTGGGCATATACTTATTTGTGTGCCCTGTATATTCCTCCTTAGCTCAGTCGGTAGGGCAACCGGACGAATTTGCTCCGTAAAAAAGCCCGAAAATTGAACGGAGGAACACAAAGAGGGGAAGCTAAATTTGTGCAACCCCTATATATTCCTCGTTAGCTCAGTCGGTAGAGCATGCGGCTGTTAACCGCAGGGTCGTTGGTTCGAGCCCAACACGGGGAGCCAGAAAAAGCCTGTAAACACTACGTTTATGGGCTTTTTGTTTTAGAAAATCAATTTGTATAGCAAGAAACATAGTCCAGCCGCTTGTAAAATCAATCGAGTGGCTGTAAACTAAAAGTTTAGGGAAAATCAAGACTTTATTTAGACGAGGTTACGCTGACTGCCTATTCTCTCCCCTAAATTTTTGAAGCCTAACGGATTTGATCTGTTAGGCTTTTTTCATACCGTTTTTGCATAACTGCCTGTCCTGCCGACAGACGCTAAATATATATGAAAGCAACGGGAGATTTAGCAACACGAAATATAGTAAGCAAATATATTCGTATCCTCAAAAAATCAATGTAATTGAATATGTATTAAGCGAACATTCGCACATTTGAAATACTTTTTTCCACATATATAATAGAAGCATAAGGAGGCGATCCAAATGAAAAAACAAAAATACTTTGCTGCATATACACCGGATGAAAGCCGTATTGTGCTGTTTGCTCTTAATCATCTCAGGAATAGACTGATCCGGGAAGGCCGGGATTCCGGCTGCGTGGACGAATTGCTTTTGAAAGTGATGTACGCCCCGGTCAAAAAAATCTGAAAACTACATATTGCTTCATCTGAAACCGTCTGTTCTTTCACAGAATAGGCGGTTTTTTTATGCCCGGCGTACATAGCCGTCCGTCCTGCCAACGGGCGGCTAAATCTATGAAAAAGGAGGAAAGCGCCTATGGCGAAACCAAAAGTGATTGCGGTAGCGAACCAAAAAGGCGGCGTAGGAAAAAGTACCAGTGTGTATAATATCGGCGCGGGACTGGCGATGAACAAGAAGCGGGTTTTACTGATCGACGTTGATCCGCAAGGCGATTTAACAAAAATGCTGGGACAGCGAAAGCCCCACGATTTACCTATCACGCTGGGCAACGCCCTGAATGACGTTGTGGCAAATACCGTGAGAGACGAACACCGGGAAATTACACGCCATTATGAGGGCTTTGATTTTGTCCCGGCAAACCGCACCCTTTCGGCTGTGGAGGTCAGCCTTGTGGACACTCCGAGCCGGGAAACGATACTGCGGCGGTATGTAAACAGTGTGAAGGAACCGTATGAGTATGTATTGCTCGACTGTAATCCGTCCCTTGGTATGCTGGTCATCAGCGCCCTTTCCGCTTCAGACTATGTGTTGATCCCGGTGCAGGCGGACTACCTAGCCGCAGAGGATATGACCGAACTGATCGGCACAATCCGGAATATTAAACAGGACATCAACCCCAAGCTGAAGGTTGGCGGCGTATTTTTGACAATGGCCAACGAAACGAAATTCCGCAAGGAAGTGGTTACGGCAGTCAAAGAAAATTTCGGTAAAAGACTTCCGGTCATGCAAACGGTGATTCCTGCCACAGTGCGTTTAGCAGAAATCAGCACAGCCGACAAGAGTATATTTTATCATGAACCGAAAGGAAAGGCGGCGGAAGCCTATCGGAATTTAGTGCGGGAGGTGATGGAGATTGGCGAGAAACAGCGTAGCCGGTCTGTTGACCTCAGTAGATGAACTGTTTACCACGCAGGAAACCCGCGACGAAGCCAAGTTGGAGCGCGTTATCAATTTGCCGCCGGGTGAAATCAGCGATTTCCCCAAGCACCCGTTTCAGGTTCGCATAGACGAGGAAATGGAGCAAATGACGGAAAGCATCAAAGAACATGGTATTTTAGTGCCAGCCCTTGTCCGCCCGAAGCCGGAAGGCGGCTATGAAATGGTGGCGGGGCACCGAAGGAAATGCGCAGCCCAACGGGTCGGGCTTTCGGAAATCCCCTGTATTGTACGCCATCTTACAGACGATGAAGCGGTCATTGTCATGGTAGACAGCAACTTGCAGCGTGAAAAAATTCTTCCGTCCGAAAAGGCGTTTGCCTATAAAATGAAGCTGGACGCTATGCGTAGACAACAAGGAACAAGGACTGATTTAACTTCTGTCCCACTGGGACAGAAGTTAAGACAAACATCAAGAGAAACTCTTGCAGAAAACTCCCCCGATAGCAATACCCAAATTCAACGGTATATCCGCCTCACCTGTCTGCTTCCTGAAATACTAGATATGGTGGACGATGGGAAAATTGCTCTCCGTCCGGCTGTGGAACTGTCCTATTTGGCGGAAACAGAACAGCATTTTTTGCTGGAAACCATGTCCAGCGAGGATTGCACTCCGTCCCACGCCCAAGCCATTAAAATGCGGAAGTTTTCACAGGAGGGCAAGCTGAACCCGGACGTTATTTTATCCATTATGCAGGAAGAAAAGCCCAATCAAAAAGAACAATTCAAAATTCCGAAGGAACGAATCAGCCGGTATTTTTCGCCGGGGACGCCCGCGCAGAAAATCGAGGATACTATTATTAAGGCGCTGGAACTATACCGTAAGCGGCAGCGCAGTTTAGAAAGATAATTCGACTTACAAGGGATAAGTGCGCTCATTTTTCAAACCGGGTGATTGCACCGTACCCCCTCTCCACACCTCTCCCCCTCGTTTACCAGCTAAACCAGCTAAAAGAGAAAGAGCCGGGAGCTTCTGCTGCTTTTTTGTGGAAATCGCAGTTTTGCAGTTTTTTCCACAATGGGGTATAATGACGGTACAGCAGAAAGGAGGCGGGCTATGAAAAAGGCCATACTTGCCACAGCCGCAGTTATCCTGTTGATTGGTTTGTCCGGCTGTGCAGAAACAGCAGCGCCGCATGACGATACGGAAAAACGCAGCCAGCCGGAGAGCAGCGTTTCCCGTCTGGAATCCCCTGTACCGGAAAGCAGCACATCTTCTCTTTGGGAGGGTGAGGAAAGCCGGACAGCAGAGCTTCCCGAATCCGAAGAACCGGAACAGCCGAAAGAGAGCGCGCAGCCTCAGATGGAATCTCATGAGCAAACCACACAGGGCAGCAAGCCTACGGAGAAAGAACCGTCACAACAGGCTGCCGGCAGCCAGAAGCCGGTAACAGCACAGCCGGAAAAACCTGTGGTATCCCAGCCGGAGAAAACACCGGAACCCACCAAACCAGATAAACCGCCTGTTTCAGAAAGCAGCGTGACGGAAGTTTCCCCCGCAGAGCCGGAAGCACCGGCCTTTGATGTTTCCGCCTATGTGCAGACAGCAAAGAATTATGGTACACAGATCGGCCTTGCGCTGGACAGTACCGCTACCGCCTGCTGGGACAACCCGATTACCGCCAATGCAGGCTGCCGGTATTTGGAACGGGATATTAGGGACGCACTGGACTGGTACAAGCAAAGCGGATATACGGCCTTTTGGGTATGGACGGAACAGGTTGGAAACGGCGAATACCTCATATATATCGGCTATGCGTAAAAATTGAATAACACGAATTTGGCACATCGGTAAAACGGTGTGCCTTTTTTATGCCCAAATCAAAGGAGGTAAATGCAGAATGAAAGCATTAAAGAAGCCCCTTTCCCTGATCCTTGCACTGCTTATGTGCTTTGGAATGTTTTCAGGAATGGGAAGCACGGTACTGGCGGCAGCAAAAGAAATGACGATGTATGTCGTCGATCTTCCCCGGAGCGCAGACCCGAATAAGGACGGGTGGGGCCACCCGGCGCTGGACTTAATGGGTGGCTGGAAGGTGGAAGAAACTTCACGTTTTTTTTCGGTACTGACACAGGATTCTTTTTATGGCCGCGCCCTCTATTGCATTGAACCGGGCGTCGGCGTTCACACGGGCAACAAGTATCAAGGACGGGACGAAACCTTTTGGGATAATTACCCATCGGATATGAACCCCACCATTTCGCCCTCTATTATCAAAGCATATCTTGGACGGATCATGCAATATGGCTGGCAAGGCAATACCAACCCTTCGTGGGATACCCGGAACGCAGACGACGCAGAAGAAATCGCGGCATATATCGCCACCCAGCTTCTCATTTGGGAAACGGTCGTAGGAGAACGGGACAGCCAGTTTCACCATGTAGACGCGGCGGCACAGGGCAAGGACAGCATAGTGGAATATGTCAGGAAAAACAACCCGCTGTATTCCCGGATTTTCCAGCACTATGATTCCATTGAAAAACAGGTGCAGCGCCATACCATGCTGCCCAGCTTTTTCTCTCACAGCAGCGCCAGCGCCGGTTCCTATGAACTGAAATGGGACGGTAAAAAATACTCCGTAACTTTGACGGATAAGAACAGCGTCCTTTCCAACTATACCTTTACCAGCAGCACCCCCGGATTGAAATTCTCCGTAAGCGGCAATAAGCTGACGGTTTCTTCCGATACAGCCATCAAAGGGGCGGTTTCCGTTAAAGCGGAGAAAATCAACGGGCAGCGAAGCGGTGTAATCGTTTGGACAGACGGGAATATCGGCGGCGGACAGCAGGATACCGTCACCTACGGCGTAAAGGTTTCCGACCCGGTTTCCGGTTTTCTGAATCTGGAAATCAAGACCGGCGGCATGAAGCTGATTAAAACGTCGGAGGACGGTAAGGTGGAGGGAATTTCCTTTACCATTACCGGCGAGGGCTACAACGCCACGAAAACCACAAATTCATCAGGTGAAATCAACATTTCCGATCTCAACCCGGGCGTATATACCGTAACCGAACAGGCGATTGACCGCTACGAGCCGCAGCAGTCAAAGCGCGTTACTATCGTAAGCGGCCAAACCGCTGCCGTGCATTTCAATAATACCCTCAAGCGCGGCGATTTGGAAGTAACCAAGACCAGCGAGGACGGGCTGGTGGAAGGCGTTACCTTTCGTCTTTCCGGGACTTCGTTTTCCGGTTTGCCGGTGGAGGAATACGCTGTATCCAATTCGGCGGGTGTGGCCCGTTTTGAAGATGTATTGATCGGTTCCGGGTATGTGCTGGAAGAAGTAGATGTTGACATTCGGTACGTTGTTCCCGAGGCGCAAAACGCGGCAATCGAATGGAATGAAGTTACAAACAAGAGCTTCCACAACGTCCTTAAAAAGTTTCGTGTTACTGTAACCAAGAGCGACAGTGAAACCGGGATAGTACAGGGCGACGCTTCCCTTGCCGGAGCCACCTACGGAATCTATAAGGGCGAAACCCTGATCGACAGCTATACCACCGACGAAAACGGCCAGTTTACCACAAAATATTATATCTGTGATTCGGACTGGTCAATTCGTGAGATCAATCCCAGCGAGGGCTATCTGTTAGACCCCACCGTTTATCCTGTGGGTGCAGAGCCGGAGCTGTACGAGATTGAACTGAACGATACCGCAATCGACGCAACGGAAGAAATCATCAAGGGCAATATCGCCATTATCAAGCATACCGACGATGGCGAAACACAGATTGAAACGCCGGAGGAAGGCGCAGAGTTTGAGGTATTCCTGAAATCGGCGGGCAGCTATGAAAATGCCAAGGAAACCGAGCGCGATTACCTTATCTGCGACGAAAATGGTTTCTGCCAATCGAAGGATATACCTTACGGGATTTACACCGTTCGCCAAACGGTGGGCTGGCCGGGCAGAGAACTCATGCCGGACTTTGACGTGTATATCGCGCAGGACGGGCAAACCTACCGTTTCCTAATCAATAACGCGAACTTTGAATCGTATATCAAAATCGTCAAGGTGGACGCGGAAACCGGACAAGTGATCCCCTATGCGGGCGCTGGTTTCCAGCTTTACAACCCGGACGGCAGCCTGATTACGCAGACCTTCACCTACCCGGAAATCACTGAGATTGATACCTTTTACACCAATGCAGAGGGCTATTTGATTACCCCGGAACCACTTGAATATGGCTCCGGTTTTTCTTTAGTCGAGGTACAAGCGCCCTACGGTTACGTCTTGAATACCGAGCCGGTATATTTTGACGTAACACCGGACGCTTCCAGTGAAGAAGGCGGCGTGACCATTATAAAAGTTACAAAGGAGAACACAGCCCAAAAAGGAATTATCAAATTCAGCAAGACCGGCGAAGTGTTTGCTTCCGTTGTAGAAACGGACGGTATATATCAGCCGGTTTACAAGACACAGGGCTTGCCTGGTGCGGTATTTGAGATTACCGCTGTGGAAGATGTCATTACCCCGGACGGAACAACGAGATACAAGGCGGGCGAAGTAGTAGGTACCGTCACCACCGGGCCGGACGGAACAGCACAAAGCAAGCCTTTGTACCTTGGAAGATTTGAAATCCGTGAACTCGAATTTCCCGATGGCATGGCCGATACCGGCGCAGAGCCTCAGATTGTGGAATTGACCTATGCAGGTCAGGAAATTGAAATCACGGAAACCAGTACCGGCTTCTATAATGAACGCCAAAAGGTGCAGGTCATGCTCGACAAGGTGTTGGAACAGGACGAACGGTTCCAGCTTGGCATGAATGGTGAAAACGCGGCAGTTACCTTTGGGCTGTTCGCACAGGAAGAAATTGCGGCTGCGGACGGCTCGGTAATCCCGGCAGACGGTTTAATGGAAATCCTCTCCCTGAATGAAAATGGCAGCGCCATCTGTCAGACTGATTTACCTTTCGGCAGCTTCTATCTCAAAGAACTTTCTACCGACAGCCACTATATTTTGAATGGCGAAACCTTCCCCTTTACCTTTGAATACGCAGGCGCTTCCGTTCCGGTTGTGGAAATCGAGGTGAACAATGGCGAAGCGATTGAGAATAAGCTGATTCGCGGCGAAATCAAGGGCATGAAAACCGACGAAAACGGTACAGGGCTTGGCGGCGCGGTGATCGGGCTGTTTAAGAGCGATGAAACAGAATTTACTGCCGAAAATGCAATTCTCACCGCTACTTCTTTGGAAGATGGCAGCTTCCGTTTTGAGGGCGTACCCTACGGAAACTGGCAGCTAAAGGAACTGCAAGGCGTAACCGGATTCGTTCTTTCCGACGAGGTGTTCCCCGTAACCGTTGACGAGGACGGGGCTGTGGTAGAAATCACCATTGAAAACCAGCGTATCTATGGCAATCTCCTCTTGACCAAGGTAGATAAAGACTACCCCGGCAACAAATTGACGGGCGCTGAATTTGAGGTGTACCGCGACAGCAACGGGAATCAGAAGCTGGACAAGGACGACGAATTGCTGGGGCTTATGGAGGAAACCAGCACCGGTATTTATGAAATGACCCATGTGGAATATGGCGGCGTATTCGTTAAGGAATCCAAAGCGCCGGATTCGTTCCTGCTGGACGAAAACGCCTATTATGTGGAGATCACCGAAAACGATAAGACCTACGAGGTGGAAAACGAAGCCGGAAAGGGCTTCGTGAATATGGCGCAGACCGGCGCTCTGCGGATTGAGAAAACGTCCAGCGACGGGAAGCTGGAGGGCTTTGCTTTCCGTATTACCGGCGCGAACGGGTACGACGAAACTTTTGTGACGGACGAGAATGGTGAAATCCATGTGGAACTGCGCGTGGGCGATTACACCATTTCGGAGGTGCCCAACGAGGCCAGCGCCAGCTATGTGTTGCCTGCGGATAAGACGGTAACGATTCTGGCCGATAAGACCACGGTTGCTAAAATGCACAACGAACAACATGAAATCCCGCAAACCGGAGACAACAGCAACCTGTGGCTGTGGGGGACGCTGCTGGGCGTTTCCATCACAAGCCTGATCGCCATAGGAGTTGTTGGCCTTAGAAAGAAATCCAGAAAGGAGGACGCTGAATAATGGAACTGAAATCTATCATCGCTATCGGCCTTGTCCTGTTCATCGTGGCGGGGCTGGTATTCCTGTATGTGCGTAACAGGAAAAAGAAATAGCAATTTTCCTACGGGGCGGCTGAAAAGCCGCCTTTTTACATATCCCCCAATATGTAAAAGGAGATGATTCTTGATGAAAAAAGAACGATTTGAAGCAAGGCTGTTTCGCATTTTCGCACAGGCAGGATATTCGCCGGTACAGCTTTTGACCGTCACGCCGGAAGAAATGGTGGAAGTACCGGGAATCACCGTACCGAATATCCGCGCTGTGCTGTGTGTGCAGAATAAGGTGCTGGCAGAGCAAAACAATCTTCGGGCCGGAAAACTGGTGGAGGAACTTCTGCAAAAGGCCGAAGAAAGCAGGCGGGATAATGGATAAGCCTCATGTGCTTGACATACTGGCAAAAAAACAAGGCTGCTTTGTTTCCGATCTCCGGCTGAATCCGATGAACCGCCGCGCGGCGCTGGAGGATCTGCTTTTGCTGGACGATTCGGCTTTTCTTTTGAAGGAATGGAAAGAGGCGGTCTATTACCTCACGAGGACAACCCGGATTTTTGAAGATGTATCGCTGGTCAAACGGTATATCCGAATGTATCTGCTATGGGAGGTGTAGCTATGCCGGAAGTAGATCAGGAAAAACGAATGGCAGAAAATTATGAAATCACCCAAGCAGTGCGAATCGGCGGCAAGGAGGTCGTGTTTGGCGTGGATGAAACCAATGCCGAGCCATATTTCTGCGCCTTTTATACCGCCAACGAGCTTTTTTATGAATACAGCGATTGTATGGTGGGCGATAATTTTGCCGAGATGATGAAGCTGTTCGGAGAGCGAATCCAGCAGCAGGCCGATAAGGTGCTTACAGAGCAGGAACAGGCGAATATTCCCCTTGTATCATTAAACGCTGATGATTGCTTGCCCAACAACTATGCCGAATGTATCGAGGGAAAAATCGTGGCGGTCAAGACCAGCGCCCTTGCCCCGGAATACCGCACAGCAAACCATCAGCTTGTTTATGTCACAGGCGGCAATGGAGCACAGGCAAACACGCGCGGAAACGCCTGCTTTTGTGTCAACCTGTATTCAGGCAGGCATATCCGATGGGAACGGTACGACATTCAAGGCGAGGTAAGGCCGGAAAAGCTGCCCGAATGGGCAAAAAAGCGCCTTTCCGAGATTTTGCGGCAGGAACAGGCGAAAAAAGAACAGCGCCGAAGCGATAAGGAGGCACGATAACAATGGAATTTGAAATCAAATCCATGCAGCCGGAGGAACGGCTGTATGTATATCAGCAAAGCAGCCAGCTTCAAGGACAGACCGGAAGTATCGGGCGCTTGCGCGGTGATTTTGGAAAAAGCGGCACGGAGTTTTATACCACATGGGAGGATCACATCAAGAATTTCCGTTCTGATGATTTTGGCGACGAGTTTGATAAGGTCGTCAACGCCCTGCGCTTTGAAGATGTGGGCGGCGGGCTGTTTGGAAGCAGCAATGCCATGCGGCTTTTCTGCAAGGAAAACCCGGAAAGCGCCTTTCAGGGAAACTACTGCGAGGAATACGGTTTCCGTATCAACAAAGGGCGGCACAGCTTCCTGATACGCTGCAACCCGATGGCAGATGATTACAATTTCTATGTGTTCTGCTACGTTAAAGAGTATTTGGATTTCTACATGGAAAAAGCCCGGAATGGAATCCGCTTTATTAACTCGGACTACAAAGAATTGTTTCGGATTCAAGACGGAGAGAAAATCAAAATCACCTGCCCGGACGGAAAAAGCCAGATTCAAACATGCCGGTATATTGACGACTACCATATGGAAATCGGCAATGGTTGGAGCAGTCTTGACCACATCTGTCAGTTTGCCGAAAGGATGGAGATGAGCGGAAATCAGGTAATCCCTATGCGCTCGTCTTTGCCGGGAAAGTGCTTCAGCACTCTCCCTTCCGCAGATAAGCTGATTATTATTCAAAAGGGTGAAATGGGCTATATCCCTTCCGAAATGCAAATTGCCGGGAAAACCGCCCGGGAAGCGGCGGATATTGCAAACGACACCATCGGCGTTACCAAGGCGCAGGAGGCCGCTATGCTGGCCGGTTCCGTGTTTGGCTGGCAGACGCCCGCCGCCGACCCGAAAAACTATGATGAGAACGGAAAGCTTATCAAACCGGCGAAAAAGAAAAATCGGGAGTATGAAAGGTGAGAAGTTATGAAATATCATGTGACCATTACAGAGATAAACTACGGCGGCGTTGATATGGAAGCAGCCACAGAAACGGAGGCGCAGGAAAAGGCGCGGCAGGAATACGACAAAGGCAATGTTTTCTGGAAGGACGGCGAGATTTCCGATCTTAACGCCGAGCCTGTCCCACGCCGCAAACAGCATAGGAACAAGCATGACAGAGGGGATTCCCGGTAAGGTTCCCCTTGATAGGAGGTGAAAACATGGCGCGGAAATATGAACAGATTACCGAACTGTATAAACAGACAGTACGGGAACTATCCGCCAGCTATACGAACTGGACGGCGTTTCTACGTTCGGCCTGCCGGAACTACCGGCTTCCCTTTGAGGAACTGGCGCTGGTCTATGCTCAAAGGCCGGACGCGACTGCCGTTTTGCCGATTGAGGGAAAAAACGGCTGGAATAAGCGGTTCGGGAGATGGGTCAACCGGGGCGCAACTGGTATCGCAGTATTTGACCGGGAGTACGCGCAAGGTACGCGGCTGAAATATTACTTTGATATTTCCGATACCCACGAAAGCCGGTTTGCCCGCCCGGTTCCCCTGTGGGAAGTACGCCCCGGCTATGAGGCCGACGTGATCGAAGCGTTAGAAAACAGCTTTGGGGAACTGGAAAGCAAGGAAGATTTGGCGGCGGCGCTGATTTCGGCGGCAAACAACGCCGTGGAGGACAACATCACCGATTACCTTGACGACCTTTTGCTTTCCCGCGAGGACAGCTTTCTGGAAGAACTGGACGATCTAAATGTAGAAGTCGCCTACCGGAACGCTTTGCAATCCAGCGTGGCATATATGCTTTTAATACGGTGCGGCATTCAGGCGGACAGATATATTGCGGAGGAGGATTTCAGCGCCCTGATGAATTTCAACACCCCGCAAACCATAAACGCCGTGGGCGTTGCTGCCCGGGATATTGCAGAAATGGGGCTGACGGAAATTGCGCGTACCGTCCGCAGCCTGCAAAAAGCGGAAAAAAATCAAAATCGCACATTTGCAGAAAAGTCCAAGATACAGTATGCTGAAAACACAGAGAAAACGAAACAACCGGAAAGGAGTGCTGAATATGGAACTGACATACACCAATCAGGGCGATTACCGTCTGCCGAATCTGGCAGTGCCGGAGGAACCAGAGGTACACTTGGGCAAATACGCCTTGCTCCGGCGTTCGTACCTGAAGGAACACAGAAGGATATTGTTCACAAACCTGTTGACTTCGGGCAAGCTGACCGAACACCTGCTGGAGATCGAGGAAGCGGCGCAGAACCGCATGGATCAGATCGTGAAAGCGATGGCGGCGCAGGAGGGCGTGACGGAGGAACTGAAAGCCTGCGACCAGATGGAATGGGTGCGGCTGATGAACAGCTTCCGGGATTCGGCGGAGGAAGTAATCTTCAGGGAACTCATCTACAATTAACCTTTTTACCCACCGTCGATGAACAACAGAATATTATTGAAGCGGAGGCAGCGGCAAAAGCCGCAGAAAAAGCCTCCGCTTTTTCTATTTCTCAAGAGGACATCGACGCGGTATTGCAGGACGGAAGCAATTTTGAGGACAGCAAATATCGTATCTATGAGCAGTTTCAAAAGAGCCTATCCCAAAGCGAAAACGCCGCGTTTCTCAAAGAGGAATACAGAATCGGCGGTATGTCCCCAAAGATTGCCGCCCGCCGGATTAACGAATGGCACGATAACAAGGGAATTAAAATTAGCAGAGACAATACGAGCATTACACTTTCATGGAATAAAGCGGCCAAGCGGATTGCGGAGTTGATACAGCTTGACCGCTACCTTTCCTCAAAGGAAAAAGAGCATTACCCCGTCTATCTGGAACAGGCGGAGGAAATGCGGCGGGAAGCCGCCGAAGCTGCGGCTGCGCGGGAGATTTTAAGCCGCGCCCCGCAGGAAAACGCACCGGCCAAAAAAGAAAACGCCCGGTACGAATACCATTTGGGCGATACCATCTATCTTGGCGCACAGGAATACGAAATCCTTGCCTTTGACGAAAACGAAGTCAGGCTGTTTGACGTTGGCTTCCCCCTTATCAATAAGGTACTGCCACGGGCAGAGTTTGACGCAAAAGTGCGGGATAATCCCATGAACGACCACCTGATTGTGCCGGAAGAAACGGAGCCGCCCGCCCTTCTGGAAGCAAAGCGCCTTATCAACGCTTACTGTATGCAGGAATTTGAACAGGAAGCGGATTTTTCTGATCTGCACCACATTGATCTGGCTATGGCCGAAACTTATGATGGAGAACACACCGCCGAAATCAGCGCCGACCTTGTGGATTTCCGTCTGGTGTATCAGGTAGACGGAGAAACCGTCAGCACGATTTCATGCAAAGATTTAAGCGACCTCAACGAATATCTTGCCAACCTTTCCATTGACGATATGGTTGACCATGCCTTGGAACAATACAAAACCCGCCAGCCCCCTTCCCGCGCCGATGAAATGCTGCGGCAGGCGGAGCAAATTGCCGAAGCCAGCGCGCTGCCGCCGGAGGAACGGTTTTCCCTGATAGAAACCGACGAAGGTTATGCCATTTGGGACGATGTAACGGAAGCCGTGTATGTGGACGATGAAGGCGTAAGCGAGGAATTTGCCAGCGAATGGCAGGCACAAGCCTATCTGGAGGAAGTCAAAAAAGCGGTCAGCGAAAAGGAGTCCGCCGAATGGCTTGCGGTGGAACGGGCAAAGCTGCCGCCTTTGGAATATGCGGTAGGCGACCGCTTTGTTATTTTCAGCGAGGACGGGAAAGGAAGTTCCGAATTTGTCCTCACCCGTATCGAGGAAAACGAGGTTTGGTACACTTTCCCCGACCTGCCGCAGCAGCCCCCTGTTTCCATGCGGCGGGAAGAATTTGAAAACAACCTGCGAAGCGGCCATATCCGGGAGCAGCAGGCGGAGGCTTCTCTTGAAAGGGAAAACGGCGAGATTCTTGGGAAAGAACTTACCATAGACGGCCACCGGTTTGTCGTAGATCGTATCAGCGATTTCTCCGGTGACGTTACTTTGCGGGATATAACCTTTGAGGGAAATACAGGCTTTCCCATCAACCGTATGGAGAACATCGACACGGTGCGGCGGCTGCTCCAGCAACAGGAACCGCCAAAGCAGGAAGAACCGGTCAAGCTGCGCTCCATCGTCATTGATTTGACCGCACCAGTACAAGAGGCAGAAACACCGGCCAAAAAAGAAGAACTTCCCGCCCCGCCGCCTGTACGTCGGAAAATGCTTGCGCCCAGCGTCCTGCACCCGGAAATCCCCACCAGCGAACGCCATAACTTCCGCATTACCGACGACCATTTGGGCGAGGGCGGCGCAAAGACCAAATTCAAGAATAACGTCGCAGCGATCCGCATCTTGCAGGAAATCGAATTTGACGATAGGCTTGCCACACCGGAGGAACAGGAAATCTTGTCCCGCTATGTAGGCTGGGGCGGTCTGTCACAGGCGTTTGATGAGAACAACGAGCAGTGGGCAGATGAATTTATCGAACTGCAAACACTGCTTTCTACCGAAGAATACGAAGCCGCCAGAGGCACCACCTTAAACGCCCACTACACTTCCCCCACCGTCATTAAAGCCATTTATCAGGCGGTGGAAAACATGGGCTTCCGTACCGGAAACATTCTGGAGCCATCTTGTGGGATTGGCAATTTCTTTGGGCTTGTACCGGAGAGCCTGAACGAAAGCAAGCTGTTCGGCGTGGAACTGGATTCCATTACCGGGCGGATTGCACAGCAGCTTTACCAGCAGAACAGTATCGCGGTGCAGGGATTTGAGGATACGGAACTGCCGGACAGCTTTTTTGACCTTGCCATCGGCAATGTGCCGTTTGGCAGCTATTCTCTCCACGATAAGCGGTATGATAAGCACCATTTTCTGATCCACGATTACTTTTTTGCAAAAACCATTGATAAGGTACGTCCAGGCGGTTTCGTGGCGTTTATCACTTCTAAAGGGACGTTGGATAAGCAAAACTCGGAAGTACGCAAATATATCGCGGAGCGCGCCGAACTGATCGGCGCAATCCGTCTACCCAACAACGCTTTTCTTGCCAACGCCGGGACGAAGGTAACAACGGACGTCATCTTCCTGCAAAAGCGCGATAAGCTGATCGACGTGAGTATGCCGGAGGCGGATTCCGGTTTGGAATGGCTGCACCTCGGGCAGACGGAAAACGGTGTGCCAATCAACCAGTATTTTATCGACCACCCGGAGATGGTGCTGGGCGAAATGGATTTTGACAACAGCATGTACGGCAACGCCAAGGAAACCACCTGCAAGCCGTTTGAGGGTGAAAGCCTTTCGGATTTGCTTTTGGAGGCCGTACAGAATATCCACGCCGAATATACCGACTATGAAATAGAAGAACTGGACGGCGCGGAGGAGGATAAATCCATTCCTGCCGACCCGAATGTGCGGAATTTTAGCTTTACGCTGGTGGACGGCGCAATCTATTACCGGGAAAACAGCCGGATGTTTCCGGTGGAACAGTCATTGACTGGCCAAAGCCGCGTAAAAGGCATGATCGCCATACGCGACTGTGCGCGTCGGCTGATTGAATACCAGACGGAGGACGCCCCGGACGAAACGATAAAACAGGAGCAGCACGAACTCAACCTCTTGTATGACAAATTTACCGCCAAATACGGGCTGATTAACAGCCGCGCCAACACCACCGCCTTTTTCCCGGACAGCAGCTTCCCCCTGTTAAGCTCTTTGGAAATTCTGGACGAGGACGGGAATCTGGAACGAAAAGCCGACATATTCCAAAAAAGGACGATTAAGCCGTATATCGCCGTTACCCGAGTGGATACGGCGTCGGAGGCGCTTGCGGTTTCCATCGGTGAAAAAGCCTGCGTGGATTTGGGCTTTATGGCAAGCCTCATGGGTAGAAGCGAGAAAATCGAGCAGATCAAACGCGACCTTGCCGGCGTAATTTTCAAAGATCCGGATTCCGGGGACGACCCCTTTGTGGGCTGGCAGACCGCCGATGAATACCTTTCAGGTAAGGTACGCGACAAGCTAAAAAGAGCAAGACAGGCGGCGGAGAAAAATCCCGCCTACGCTGTCAACGTAGAGGCGCTGGAAAAGGTGCAGCCCAAGGATTTGACCGCCGGGGAAATCAGTTTGCGGCTTGGTACGACATGGATTCCCGAAGATGTGATCGAAGATTTTACCTTTGAACTTTTGGGAACGCCGTGGAATTATGAACGTCAAATCCATATCCGTTATTCCAAAGTTACCGGCGAATGGAACGTATCGGGGAAAAGCCTTGACCGGAGCAATATCCGCAGCTATAACACCTACGGTACGCAGCGGATCAACGCCTATAAAATCATTGAGGATACCCTGAACTTGCGGGATGTGCGGATTTTCGATACCAAGTATGACGCGGAGGGGCGCGAACAGCGCGTCCTGAACAAAAAGGAAACCGCTATCGCGCAGGATAAGCAAGACCTGATTCAGCAGAAGTTTCAGGAATGGGTATGGGCGGATTCAAACCGCCGAAACCGGCTTTGCAGAATCTACAATGAAAAATACAACAGTATCCGTCCCCGCGAATATGACGGGAGCCATCTTGTTTTCGCAGGTATGAACCCGGAGATGGAACTGCGTCCACACCAGCGTAACGCCGTAGCGCGGGCGATTTATGGCGGAAACGCCCTGTTTGGCCATGTGGTAGGGGCTGGCAAGACCTTTGCCATGATTGCCACTGCAATGGAGGCAAAGCGGCTGGGGCTGTCCAACAAATCCCTGTTCGTTGTCCCAAACAACATCATCGGGGATTTTGCTTCGGACTTCCTGAAACTGTACCCGTCCGCCAATATCCTGATGGCGACGAAAAAAGACTTTGAAAAGCAGAACCGCAAAAAGTTTTGCGCCAGAATCGCCACCGGCGACTACGATGGAATTATTATCGGCCACAGCCAGTTTGAGAAAATCCCCCTTTCCGTCGAGCGCCAGCAGGCCATGATAAAGAAACAGATCGCGGAGGTGGTGGCGGGGATTGCGGCAATAAAGTATGATGAAGGCTCCCGGTTCACCGTCAAACAAATGGAAAAATCCAAGAAAAGCCTTGAAGCCAAGCTGAAAAAGCTGAACGACCAAAGCCGCAAAGATGATGTAGTTACCTTTGAGGAACTCGGCGTTGATCGTCTGTTTATCGACGAGGCGGATTTGTTTAAGAACCTGTATCTATACACCAAAATGCGGAATGTGGGCGGTATTTCGCAGACGGAGGCGTTAAAGGCTTCCGATTTGTTTATGAAATGTCGCTATCTGGATGAGTTGACCAATTATAAGGGCGTGATATTTGCTACGGGAACACCTGTAAGCAATTCGATGTGCGAGATGTATACCATGCAGCGATACTTGCAGTATCAAACGCTGGATGAACTGGAACTGACCCATTTTGATTCATGGGCGGCACAGTTTGGGGAAACAACCTGTTCTATGGAATTAAAGCCGGAGGGTACGGGATTCCAACAGAAAACGCGGTTTTCTAGTTTCCATAATCTCCCGGAACTGATGGCAGTTTTCAAGGAAGTGGCGGATATTCAGACCGCCGATATGCTCCATCTTCCCGTACCGAAAGCTAACTATGAAACAGTTGTCTGCAAGCCCAGCGAAATGCAGAAGAAAATGGTTTTGTCCTTTGCCGCGCGCGCCGACGCGGTGCGAAACGGCGCGGTTGATTCCACCGTGGACAACATGCTACTCATTACCAACGATGGGCGCAAGCTGGCGCTGGATCAACGTCTGCTCAACCCCATGCTTCCCGATTTTGAAGGCAGCAAGGTCAATGTCTGCGCGGATAACGTCTATCGGATTTGGGAAGAAACCAAGGAACAGCGTTTGACCCAGCTTATATTCTGCGATTTATCCACCCCGGGGAAAAAGAAGATAGAAGTGCAAGAGAATGATGACGGTACGTTTGTTGTGGCAGATTTTCAAAATGTCTATGAGGATTTGCGGAACAAGCTGCTTGACCGTGGGATTCCCAACGAAGAAATCGCCTTTGTGCATGAAGCGAATAATGAAACTCAGAAAAAGGAACTGTTTTCTAAAGTACGGCGGGGAAAAATCCGGGTGCTGTTCGGTTCCACACCGAGAATGGGCGCGGGGACGAACGTACAGGATAAGCTCATCGCTTTGCACGACTTAGATTGCCCGTGGCGGCCCCGCGATTTGGAACAGCGAAGCGGGCGGATTATCCGGCAAGGCAATCAAAATGAGGAAGTACAGATTTACCGGTATGTGACGGAAGGAACATTTGACAGCTATCTTTATCAGATGGTAGAAAATAAGCAGCGTTTCATCTCACAGGTTTTTACCTCAAAATCTCCCGCCCGCGTCATGCAGGAGATCGATGACGCAGTGCTGTCCTACAATGAAATCAAAGCCCTTGCTACCGGCAACCCCATGATTATCGAACATGCCAATTTGGAAAGCGAAGTGAGCAAGCTGAAAATGCTCAACGCCAGCCATTTGAACCAGAAGTACGAACTGGAGGATAAAGTCCTCAAATACTACCCGCAGGAGATCAAACGGTTAAACGAGCGTATTTCCGGTTATACCGCCGATATTGCGAGGCGGGAGGAAAACACACCGGCTAAAAAAGAAGATTTCCCGCCTATGCAGATTCACGGGACAGTCTACACCGAAAAGGCCGAAGCTGGCAAGGCGCTGATTGAAGCCTGTAAACAGCTTACCAATCTCGATTCGGTTTCCATCGGTTCTTACCGGGGCTTTGAAATGCAGATTTTCTATGGGGTGTTTTCCAAGGAATATCAAGTGTCCTTAAAGGGACAGCTTACCCACACCGTTTCCCTTGGCACAGACATTCGCGGAAACATTACCCGGTTGGATAATGCGCTGCACAGTTTGGAAGAACGATTGCAGGAAGACCGCGACAGGCTGGAAAATACCAAAACCCAAATGGAAGCCGCCAAAGCGGACGCAGAAAAGCCCTTCCCACGGGAACAGGAGCTTCAGGAAAAATCCAAACGACTGGCGGAACTTACCAAACTCTTAAAAATGGACGAGAAAGACCGGGAACTGCTGGACAGCGCCCCCGATGAAGGCGACGAACGGTCAGAACGGAAGGCCGTGGGGCTGGAACGCTGATTCCCTGTGCCGATTGGAGCAATCCAATCGGCCTTTTACATATCCGAAGAATACAGCCCCCCTTTACATAGCTGGTTGCCCCATACAGGCGGCTACTTTATGGCTATGGAAAGGGGGATTTCTTTTTATGCCTTTTTACGATCCTGATGTGGTGGCGGAAGCCAAAAAGCTGGATTTATTGACCTATCTGCAAAACTACGAACCGCAGGAGCTTGTCCATGTATCCGGCAATGTTTACTGCACCAAAGCCCATGACAGCCTGCGGATTTCCAACGGAAAATGGTGTTGGTTTTCACAGGGAATCGGCGGCAGATCAGCGCTGGATTATCTCATCAAAGTAAATGGGTATTCTTTCCTTGAAGCAATGGAACGAATCGTAGGACAGGCGGCTGCAAAGCCGCCTGTTTTCATGCCCGGACAAATCGAAGAAAAGCCTAAAACGCTGCTGCTACCGGAGAAATACCGTTATGCCGAATATGCCGCTTCCTACTTGGAAAAGCGAGGGATTGCATGGGAACTGATTTCCTTTTGTATTTCCACCGGGCGGCTGTACGAAAGCTATCCCTACCATAACGCGGTGTTTGTGGGATTCGATAAACAGGGCAAGGCTCGGTTTGCCTGCCAGCGCGGAATTACAAACGCCCGTTTTCACGGTGATGTTAGTGGCAGCGACAAGCACTATTCGTTTGCCTTGCCGGTAAATCCCAAAAGCAGCACGGTACACCTGTTTGAATCCGCGATTGATCTGCTCTCCTATGCGACCCTGTGCCAGCTGGAGGGCGGCGACTGGCGGCAGCTTAATCTTCTCTCTTTAGCCGGTGTATATCGACCGAAAGAAAAAATAGAAGAAAGCAAGCTGCCCGCCGCCCTTACCCAATATCTGGAGGACTACCCGCAGATTAAAACCGTCACTCTCCATCTCGATAACGACGGCCCCGGCAGGCTGGCGGCAAAGGCGATTGAAACCGTTTTGCCAAAGGAGTACGAAGTCAAAAACCGTCCCCCAACCTGGGGCAAAGATGTGAACGACTATCTTTGCCACCGGCTGGGGATTCCCATTCAAAAGCCCAAGGAAAGGACGAAAGAACGATGAAAGAATACGACGTTACCATTACCGAAACGCTGAAAACTGGAGGGATTGTATATGAAAGAATTTAATATTGCGGTTCATGTTTCATCGGACAGGAAGTTTAAGGTGTATGCAGATTCCCGCGAGGAAGCCCGCGCACTGGTCAGCGGCCTTCTGGAATACAGCGATCTTTTGACAAACCGCCGCATAGACACGGAAGAAGTAACCATCACCTGTGAGGAATCGCAGCCGGAAACAGGGCGCGCGCCGATGGAAAGGCTGCTCGAAAACCTTTCCCTGTTTTGCGAAGCACAGGGCTGCGCCCCGGAGGAAATCAAAAAAATGATAGAAGAACTTTGTTGGGACAGGGAAATCGACCCGGCATTGTATCTGGATTTTCGCCCTATCTGCGCCTTTGAAACAGAAGGCGGTGACGGCCTGCTTCCCCCATACCGCCACCAGCAGCTATTCGGTAAAAACGGCTGCCTTCTGGATTCGGCTATGCAGGAATACAGCAGTTCCCTCAGCGACATTACCCAAAGCTATGAGATTTGGCTGCTGGAGGATATGACGCTGGCTGTTACCTTCTGCTGTGAAATGGCAGTAGAAAATGGGGATGGATACCGGGAAAACGCAGCCTACCGTCACCTCGTTTCCGAAAGCTACGCTTCTCTTACCGGAGAATTTTATGCGGACGATTTTTTGGAGGCCGTATCCGACCGGATTTTGGAAGCGCGCTGCATGGACTGAATTGTTTTTGGACTGTGTGGGATTCCCCGGAGGGGAATGGAATGGATATGTACCAGCAAGCATCGCCTTTTGGGTACAAAAGGCAGCTTGTCAGGGGCATACCCCCTGAAACCCCGGCATAGAAAGGAAACTTCTGTATGGATTGCCAACAGAAAAGACCCCCGCAGAAATTTCCTGCGGGGGTTCTGTACCGGCCTTTGTCATTTGATTTCCTGCTCAAGACTATCGAACTCGGCTGTACTGAAAAACTGGCCGAGTGTGATTTCTAGTCCATCGCATATTTTCTTAATGGTAACGACTTCCGGGCTTTTACTCTTGTCACCAAGAATACTGTAAACCGTAGTTTTATCAAGGCCGCAGAGCATAGCGAGCGAATACGGCGTAATCTCCCTTTCGCTGCATAACTGCAAAATGCGGTTGGCAATAACTTCTTTCAGCGTCATATCAATTCTCCTGCGGTGGGATATATTATACTTTTATTATGCCCAACCGGGAATTGGTGTGAGTGGGACTTGTCCCTCTATCCGGCACGTGATATAATGGGATACATCCCACTAAAGAAGGAGGATAGAAAAAATGATGAAGTTCTATACAACGCGGCGAATGGACGAACTCGGGCGCATTGTGTTGCCAATGGAGGTACGTAGCGCATTGGATTGGGATTTGGAAACACCTTTAGATATTTATTATGATACCGATACCGGCGAAGTAGGTTTGAAATCCCATGAAAATCATTGTATCCACTGTGGAACAACACAGGATTTGCTAACATTCCAAAACCAGTATATTTGCCGTGCGTGTCAAAAGAAAATTGCGGAACTTTCCGCCGAATAGGCTGGATTTGTTCCACAGGGAAAAGCGGGAATTGCTTTGTAAGCAATTCCCGCTTTTCTCATTCACTGTGTCCGAAAGGAGGCACCCATGAACAGCAGAAATATTGAAATCAAGGTGCGGCTGAACCGAAAGGAATCAGAAGCCTTAAACAAGCGTGTAAAGAAAAGCCGGATTTCCCGCGAGGCGTACCTTCGTCATCTCATCAACGGGGTTGTGCCGCAGGACGCTCCCCCGCCGGAATACTTCGATTTTATGCGAGAACTGCACCGGGTCGGCAATAACCTCAATCAGATTGCACAGAAAGCCCATGTGCTGAACGTGATCGACGCGCCGCGCTATGACGCGGCGGCGCGCCAGATTGAAACCCTGATCCGGGAAATTACCAAGGCGGTTATCCTGCCCCGCCCACTGGCGTAAACGATCATGGCGGTAACGTCGATCTGGCGGGTGCATGGCTGGCTGGGCAAGCTGGTGCTTTATGTAGAAAACCCTGAGAAAACCGAAAACCCCGGTTTCTTTCAAAAACCGGATATGACGGACAAGGAAACGCAAAGTCTTTCCGACGTGATCGAATACGCGATACAGGAGGAAAAAACCGGAAAGATGGAAGCCGACGACGAGGGCGCGGAAATCATGCAGCGTTTTGTGTCCGGGGTAAACTGTACCCCCGCCACTGCCCGTGATGAAATGATCGCTGTTAAAAAACGATTTGGCAAGGAAGGTGGCGTGGTTGCGTACCACGGCTATCAATCCTTTGCCCCAAATGAAGCCACCCCGGAAATGGCGCATGAAATCGGTGTGCGTCTTGCGAAAGTGCTTTGGGGCGAAAAATATCAGGTGTTGGTCGCGACCCATTTAGACAAAGAAAACCACCTTCACAACCATTTTGTTGTCAACACGGTTTCTTTTGTGGACGGAATCAAATACCACCGCACCGAGAAAGATTACTTTGATATGCAGAGGGAATCCGACCGGCTGTGTCGGGAGTACGGCCTTTCCGTCATTGAAAACCCGCAGCGCGGGAAATCCAAGCATTACGGGGAATGGCGGGCGGAACAGGAAGGCCGCCCCACATGGCGCGGCCTGATAAAGAACGATGTGGATACTGCCATTCGCCGTTCCATGACGGAGAGGCAGTTTTTTCACTTTCTCGGGGAAATGGGCTATGAAATCAAGACCGGCAAGGACATTTCGGTGCGCCCACAAGGAAAGGAACGGTTTTTCCGGCTTGCCCGGAATTTGGGCGAGGGATATACCGTCGAAGGAATCCGCAGGCGGATTCTTGCACAACGCCGCCCCGAACGCCCCGCGCCAAGGTCGGAAGGAAAACGCTTTAGGCTGAAAGGCAGCTTGACCAAAGCGAAAAAGATAACGGGCTTCCGCGCCCTGTATTTCCACTACTGCTATTTGCTGGGGATTTTTCCAAAGCGCAGGCGGCAGCACCGGCAGCTTCCGTTCTCCTGCCGGGAGGATTTAATCCGGGCAAAAGAGCTTTCCGACGAAGTGCGGCTGGTGGTAAAGCACCATATCGACACGCCGGAACAGCTTTCCGTCTATCAAGCGGGCGTGGAAGCTGAAATTCAGAAAACGGCGGCAGCCCGGAAACAGCTATATAAAAAGCTGCGCACCAAAGCGGTGCAGGCCGATCCGCAGCAGCAGGAGGAAATCAAAGACGGGATTGCCGGTTTTACCGGGAAGCTGAAAAAGCTGCGGCGGGAAGCCAAGCTGTGCGAGGATATTGCCATGCGTTCGGCCCAAATCCGAGAAAAAGTGGAAGCTGTCCGCAAAGAGGAAAAAATCGGAAAAAAGGAACAGCGCCGCCCCGACTGGCAGAAAGGCCAGTGACCGGAGGCGCTGGGTATTCCCTCATACGAGAGGAGATGAGATGATATGAACTATGCAGGCGACGCGGCGGAACAGATCGTCCGCATGAGCCTTGAAGGGGCGGAGTTCGCCTTGAAAATCACCGGTTCGGCGGCGAAAAATATTGCCGCCGCCCTGTACGCGGTTTTGAAGGAACAGAAAAAAACCAAAGGGAAAGCCCGGGTACAGTCCATGCTTCGGGAAAACCGTTCCACGACCATTTACACGGTAAAAAAAGAGGACTGCCCGGAATTTGCAAAGCAGGCTAAAAAATACGGGATTCTCTATGCCCCTATCCCCGTCCGGAAAAAAGATGAATCTATCGACATTATGGTATTCGAGGACGACGCGGGACGGGCAAACCGCATTGTAGAGAAATTCAACCTTACGGCGGAGAACACCGCTTCCATCAGGAGCGAGGTCGGAAAATCCAGAGAACCGCGCGGGAGTGCTCAGGCACCGCCTGAGCAGGCCGCACCCGAAAAGAGCGCGGAGGATAAGCTGCTGGACGAGATGTTGGAAAAACCGGCCCAAACGGAAAAGAGCCAGCCGGATAATCCGGCAGCAAAGCAATCCGATTCTTTTGGGAAAGCGGCGGAAAAATCCCGTCCGTCCGCGCCTACCTCAGAGAACAACAGCAGACCCGCAGAGGGTACTTCTGAACCGCAGAAGAAATCTGTCCGCGAGGAGCTGCGGGAGATTCAGGCGGCGAGGAAGCAGGAAGCGGAAACACTTAGCCGGGAGGAACAGGCCGCGCCCAAAAAGACGGCGCAGAAAACGTCCCAGCATAAGCCGCCGCAGCGAAAAAAAGCAAAATCAAAGGAGAGGTAAACGGCTATGAGCAATTTTGACGATATTTTCAACCAGCCTGCCGCCCAGCCGGAGACAGAAGCCACAATGCAGGAAAAACCGCAGAGAAAACGGGAATGGTGGCAGATCAAAGAAGAAAAACAGCGCCGGGAAGCCTATGCCACGCTGGACAGGATTTTCACCGAATTTTCGGAGGGCAAGGGCGATGTGCAGGGGTATCTCGACACTCACGGGCGTTTTAACCGCTATTCCGCCCGGAACGCCTTGCTGATCCACGAGAAGTGCCCCGGTGCCAAACAAATCGGGAACTACCGGTATTGGGAAAAACAGGGCGTGGAAATCCTAAAAACCGAAAGGAATAACCCCATTGTTATTCTGGAGCCGGGAAACACCTACCGGCGCAAGGACGGGACAATGGGACAGAATTACTACGCCAAAGAAGTTTACGACATTTCCCAAACCACCGCGCGGGGACAGGAACAGCCCATCGTTGCACTGGACGAACGCCTTTTGCTGAAGTCCCTGATTCACAAATCCCCCGCCGCTATCCAAGTGGCAGAGCAGCTTCCCGATGGGCGGCGCGGCGCATTGTACCAGCCGGAGCAAAATACGATTCTTGTGGAAAAGGGTATGGACGCTGCGGACATTTTTCGGTGCGTATCGCAAGAACTGGCAAAGGCACAGCTTATGGCCGTCAACCCGGAACAGTCCCTCACAGACTGCGGAAACAAAGCCTTTTGCGTGTCGTATATGCTGTGCCGGAAATACGGGATTGACACGCGGGACAGCTACGATTGCAGCAAGCTGGGCGGGATTTTCGCCGGGAAAGAGATTGACAATATCAAGACGGATTTGGGCGATATGGAAAACGCGATGAGCGCCATCAATTCCCGCATGGCCAAGGCGCTGTATCCGGGAAAAGACAAAAGCAGCCGCACTGAAAACGAACGGTAAGGGGGACTTGAAATGAAAAGACAGGAAAAAGTGGTTTTGACCCTTGACCCATACGAACACGGTATCATGATACGTGCCCTTAACGAACTGCGGAACGATATGCTGGAGGAACGGCGCGACCCCGGCGCGGTGGAGGACGTACTCTTAAAAACCATAGACGCCCCGCCCAAGAAAGGAAAGTGGCGCGATGAAGCCAGATAACAAAACAGGCGGTATCTGGATTTATGCGCTCGGCTTGATTCCCGTGGTATGGCTGGCGCTGCTGATTGCACCAGCCCTTTCCGGCGGGCTTTCCGCAGTTGTGGAATATTTTCCTTCCGCAATCAACACCCCCTTTGTAATCCATTGGTGCGGGGACAGCGTAAAAGCTGTCCTCATTTTTATCGCCGCCTATGGCATGGGGATCGGGATTTATCTCTCCACCCGCCGCAATTACCGAAGGGGCGAGGAACACGGTTCGGCAAAATGGGGCGACGCCAGAGCCGTGAACAAAAAATACCGGGCAAAAAATCCGGCGGAAAACAAAATCCTCACGCAGCATGTCAGGATGAGTTTGGACGGTAAAAAACACCGCCGCAACCTGAATACCGTCGTGATCGGGGGAAGCGGTGCGGGAAAAACGCGATTTTACGCCAAACCCAACTTATGTCAGGCCAATACCAGCTTTGTGGTGCTTGACCCCAAGGGGGAATTAGTCCGCGATACCGGTTTCCTTTTGGAGAAAAAGGGATATGAAGTGCGGGTATTGGATTTGCTGAATATGAGCCGGAGCCATTGTTATAATCCCTTTGTCTATTTACGGGACGATAACGACGTACAGCGTTTGGTGACGAATCTGTTTAAGGCGACCACTCCGAAAGGGAGCCAATCCCAAGACCCGTTTTGGGATACGGCGGCAAGTATGCTGCTTCTATCTTTGGTGTTCTACCTGAAATATGAAGCCCCGCCTGATGAGCAGAATTTTCCGATGGTCATGGAAATGCTGCGGGCGGCGGAAGTGCGGGAGGACGACGACAGCTATCAATCGCCTTTGGACGAACTGTTTGAACGGCTGGAAATGCGGAACCCCAACCATATCGCCGTGAAATATTACAAGGATTACCGTTCTGGCAGTGCCAAAACGTTGAAATCCATCCAGATCACGCTTGCGGCAAGGCTGGAAAAATTCAACCTATCTTCCCTTGCGGCTTTGACGGCAACCGATGAACTGGATTTGCCCAGCTTGGGAGAGAAAAAAGTGGCGCTGTTCGCGCTCATACCGGACAACGACACCAGCTTTAATTTCCTTGTCAGCATTTTATACACGCAGATTTTCCAGCAGCTTTTCTACCTTGCCGATCACAAATACGGCGGAAGTTTGCCTGTTCCGGTGCATTTTGTCATGGACGAATTTTCCAACGTGTCCCTGCCTGACGACTTTTCCAAAATTCTAGCCGTCATGCGTTCGAGATCGGTATTTGTATCCATTATCCTGCAAAATATATCGGCTCTCAAAGCCCTGTTTGAAAAGGAATGGGAAAGCATACTCGGTAACTGCGACCAGCTTGTTTACCTTGGAGGCAACGAAACCAGCACCCACAAGCTGATTTCCGAAAGCTATCTCGGAAAATCCACCCTATGGCTGGACACCTACGGCAAAAGCACCGGGCATTCCGGAAGCTATTCGACCAACAACCAGATTACCGGGCGCGAACTGTTAATGCCGGACGAAGTGCGTATGCTGGATAACCGCTACGCGCTTCTTTTTATTCGCGGCGAACGCCCGGTTATGGACGAAAAATTTGAAATCCTAAAGCACCCGAATGTGGCGCTTACGACGGACGGGAAGGCCGCACCCTACCAGCACGGCGGGACGGAAAACGCTGTGGCAAGCCTGTCATTTACGGACGGCAGCCTTTCTCATGATTCCACAGACGAGTTAGCGGCTTCTGATTTATCTATCCTGTCCGACGAGGATATTGCAGCTATTTTCCACATGAACAAGGAGGACGAGCAAAATGAAATTTCCGAATAAGAAGAATCATAAGGAAACCCAAAGCCTGCCGATGGGGCGAAAGAGCCGAAATGCTTTTGCCATATATGTGGCGGTGGTACTGATGTTTTGCTGTTTTACGACTACGGCCTTTGCCGCTAACGACCCTTTGACCGTCGTAAACAATTTGAGTGATTTTATTTTCGGCCTTATCCGCGCCATCGGACTGATTTTGTTAGGTTTCGGTATTGTTCAGATTGGCCTGTCACTCAAAAGCCATGACCCGAGCCAGCGCGCGAATGGTTTCCTCACCTTGGCCGGGGGCATCGTCATCACATTTGCCAAAGAAATCCTTACCCTGATTACCAATTGATTCAATCGGTGGTTTGGGGGCGGGCCGGTGGCGCGGCCTGTCCCCTCATCTGCCGGAAAGGAGGGATTTTTATTGAGTGGTAACTGGATTGTTCAAAACCTGGAAAACGCCCTGAACACATGGAATCAGAAATTATCGGAAATCTGGCAGCTTATCACCCAAAGCCCAGATCAGTTCAAGGGCGGTGCGATTTGGAAGGTAATCGTCGATATTCACGGCGCGGTACAGGCTATTGGCCTCGCGCTGCTGGTACTGTTTTTCGTGGTGGGCGTGATGAAAACCTGCGGTTCATTCGCAGAAGTCAAAAAACCGGAACACGCCTTAAAGCTGTTTATCCGATTTGCCTTGGCAAAAGGCGTTGTGACCTATGGCCTCAATCTGATGATCGCCCTTTTCCAGATCGTGCAGGGGCTTGTTTCCACGATTATGGTTGCCGCAGGCTTCGGCTCGGCACAGAAAACAGTATTGCCGCAGGAGATTGTCAAGGCCATAGAAAGCTGCGGATTTCTGGATTCCATTCCGCTATGGGCGGTTACGCTGATCGGCGGGCTATTCATTACGGTTCTCAGCTTTATTATGATTATGTCGGTTTACGGGCGTTTTTTTCGCTTGTATATCTACACCGCCATCGCCCCTGTGCCGCTTTCCACCTTTGCGGGGGAGCCGACGCAGAACGTGGGGAAAAGTTTCCTGAAATCCTATGCGGCGGTCTGTCTGGAAAGTGCTGTTATCGTGCTGGCCTGCATTATCTTCTCCCTGTTTGCTTCTTCGCCGCCTGCCGTTGACCCCAACGCTGCGGCGGTGACGCAGGTTTGGAGCTATGTGGGGGAATTGATTTTTAACATGTTGATTTTGGTTGGTTCTGTAAAAATGGCAGACCGCGTGATTCGCGAAATGATGGGCTTATAGCCAGGAGGTTTTTTATGAATGAACAAAAACAGACAAGCAGCTTTGAAGAATGGAACAGGCCCCTTAATGAAATCAGGGAAGATCTGTTTTTTCGTGCTGATAACTTTCAAAACGAGCCGTGGTATAACGACTTTGAAATGTATCTGCGGATTGGTGTTTGTCAGCCGCAGCCAGAACACATTTTGGAGGTAAGAAAAGCCTTAAAAATCATGGGTTATCCTACCCATGTCACCGAGCATGACGGAAAGTTGTTGCTTGCTCCCGGCGAGATCAGAAACAGCGTTAGAAAACAGGACAGGGAGCGTTGAATTTACAAATTGGTTTCTTAAGTAATCAGAAATTTTGAAAGGAAGATACAACTATGATAAATAACAAACCAATCAAAAGCGACGATCCACAGGCAGTTGAAAAGCTGAACGCCAAACTGGAAGCCTGCCAGAAACAGCATGATTTCATGAAATCAGTCAACAGCTATTACCGAAAAAACGGTACGGTTGTTGGGTATCCGGGGATAGTAGAAAGTCAGGCCAAAGCCATCGACGATAAAATTCAGAACGGGAGGTATTGGGATTTACCATTCCCTTCCTATACTTTACAGGGAAGCAATCAGGAAATCCGACGGTTAAAGCAGCGAATTGCAGAACTGACGCATAATCGTGAAGTAGGCTTTGTAGGTTGGAATTTTGAAGGTGGCAAAGCAGTTGCAAATCGGGAGAATCACCGTTTACAGCTTCTCTTTGATGAAAAACCGGACGAAACACGTCGTATAGAACTAAAGCGGAATGGATTTCGTTGGTCGCCGTCAGAACAGGCATGGCAAAGGCTGCTTAACGATTCAGCCATATATTCTTCTGCACGGATTGATTTTTTGAAACCCTTAAACGGGAAATCACCAGTGGAGATTCAGCCGAAAGTTGCCCGCAAGCAGGAACAGGAGCGTTGAAGTTATGGGGTCGAATACAAGAATCTATCACCGTTTTACCGGCTATACGCTGGAGGATTGTGCCTGTTGCTACTGCCTTCATTATGGCGGCAAGCGGAAAGGCTGTATGGTGCAATACTGCTGTTGCCTGAAAGAACGCTTACAGGCGATGACGCAGGAAATCAAAGAACGACGGAGGGATTTCAGTTGATGAGCAAAGAAAAGCTGTTAAGGCTTGCCGAACGCGCTTTGAAACGCACGAAATATTATCAAAATATCCGGGAACTGGACGTGCCGGATTCCGAAAATTACAAAATCGACTATCTTCTGATTAAGGGCGGGAAATCCGCCCCGGAAGATGTGATCGCCTATGCGTCCTATGAGGACGAAATGCTGCGTTTCCGGCCACTGGAGGAAAAGGACAAACCGTTTTGGGATAGCAGCGTCAAGTTTGATACGGAAATAGACCTCTTTCAATATTTGGAGGAAGGCTATTCACTGGCTGGAATGTCACTGGACTGCCATTACTGTGTATGGTCGGATATTGCGGAAAACCACTGTGAATATCAGTCGCAGAACGGTATGCAGAAATATCTCGATTACTGCAAGCGCAACGGCGTTACCAAAGACCGGCTGGAAAGGGAAATCGGCTACGACATCATGGACGTGATGACCCTTTGTGACCGAGAAGCCGCTAAAGCCGCGCCGGAAAAGAAACCCAGGGATATTGAACGATAACGGGAGGTGTTTTATATGGAAGTCAAAATCAACCGTGAAATCCGCAACTATACCGAATCCATGTTTTTCGGATTGAATATGCGGCAGTTTATCTTCTCTGTTCTGGCCTGCGGCGTTGCCGTGGGCCTTTACTTTATCCTGCGCCCGTATTTCGGGATTGAAACCCTGTCGTGGGCGTGTATTCTCGGCGCAGCCCCCTTTGCCGCCCTTGGTTTCCTGACCTATCACGGCATGACCGCCGAGCAGTTTATTTGGGCGTGGCTGCGCTCCGAAATCATCGAGCCGAAGGAAATCCGATTTGAATCCGCAAACCTGTATTACGAAGCCCTGAAAGATACCATTGAAAGCCGCGAAAAGGCAGCGCACGGCAAGGAAAAATGCAACGGCGGAAAGGAGGGATAATATGATTAAAACCCTGAAAAATCTGTTCAAACAGGATAAGGAACGATACGCCGTCCCCCGAAAAGTGCAGGACGTGATTCCTGTTCGCCGAATCTGGAAGGACGGTATTTTTATGACCGGCAATAAATTTGCCAAGACCTATAAATTTACGGACATCAATTACCTTGTCGCCAGCCGCGAGGACAAGGAAAGTATGTTTTTAACCTATTCGGAACTGCTCAACAGTCTTGATTCCGGCGCAACTACCAAGATCACCATTAACAACCGGCGCTTGAATAAGGCAAACTTCGAGCAGTCCATTCTCATGCCCATGCACGGGGATTTCCGGGACAAATACCGCAGGGAATACAACCAAATGCTGCTGGACAAGGCCACCGGTGCCAATGGAATTACGCAGGAAAAGTATCTGACCATTTCCGTCAACAAGAAGGATATTGAAGAAGCGCGGGCATATTTTGTCCGTGTAGGAGCCGACCTTATTTCCCATTTCGCTGCTCTCGGTTCCAAATGCACCGAACTAAACGTGGAGGAACGGCTGCGGATTCTGCACGATTTCTACCGGCAGGGCGAGGAAGCCTATTTCCGCTTTGACCCGCAGGACATGATGAAAAAGGGACATGATTTCCGCGACTATATCTGCCCGGACTCCATCGAGAAAAACAGCGACTACCTGAAGCTGGGCGAAAAGTATTGCCGGGTACTGTTCCTGAAAGATTACGCTTCGTATATCAAGGACAGCATGGTGACGGAACTCACAGATTTTAACCGCAATATGATGTTGTCGATTGACGTGGTTCCCGTCCCCACCGACGAAGCGGTGCGGGAAGTGGAAAACAGACTGTTGGGCGTCGAAACGAATATAACGAATTGGCAAAGACGGCAAAATTCCAATAATAACTTTTCGGCGGTGATTCCCTACGACATGGAACTCCAGCGCAAGGAATCCAAAGAGTTTTTGGATGACCTTACCACCCGAGATCAGCGCATGATGTTCGGCCTAATTACAATGGTGCTTTGCGCCGACAGCAAGGAGGAGCTTGACAGCGATACGGAAGCGGTGCTTTCGGTTGCCCGCAAGCACATGTGCCAGCTTGCCGTATTGAAATACCAGCAGCTTGACGGGCTGAATACCGTGCTTCCCATCGGCGCACGGAAGATCAATGCCTTCCGCACCCTTACCACCGAATCCCTTGCCGTATTTATGCCGTTCAAAGTACAGGAGATTCAAGACCGGGGCGGGATTTATTTCGGAGAAAATGCCATTTCCCACAATCTCATCATGTGCAACAAGGCGAATCTTTTGAACCAGTCGGCTTTCCTGCTGGGCGTTCCCGGATCGGGGAAATCCTTCAGCGCGAAAGAACTCATCGCGTTTCTGATTCTGAATACTGATGAGGACGTACTGGTATGCGACCCGGAAAATGAGTTCGGTCCCCTTGCCGAAGCGTTGGGGCGGGATACGGCAACGGTCGTCCACATGACGGCAGGCGGAAAAGACCGCTTAAACGCCATGTATATGGTGGAAGGCTACGGCGAACACAACGCCATCGTCGAGAAATCCCAATTTATTATGTCCCTTGTGGAGCAGATCGACAAGGAAGGCGTTGGCCCGCAGCAGAAATCCATCATTGACCGTTGTACGGCGCTGGTGTATCAGGAAGCGGCGGTAAGTGGAAAAACTGCTACTCTTTGCGATTTGCGGGAGAAGATTTTGCAGCAGCCGGAGAAAAAGGCAAAAGAAATCGCCCTTTCTATGGAATTGTTTACAACCGGTTCCCTTGATATTTTCGGAAGGGAAAGCACCGTAGACCTTGACAAGCGGATTGTAGTATTCGATATTCACAGCCTCGGTTCCCAGCTAAAGCCTACCGGCCTTCTGGTTATTACCGATACGATCTTAAACCGCGTTACCCTGAACTGGAAGCGCGGCAAGCGCACCCATGTTTTTATCGACGAATTTCATGTCGTTTTTGAATCCGAGCAAAGCGGTATCTTTTTCAATTCCGCATGGCGGCAGTTTAGAAAGCGCGGCGCATATCCAACCGCAATTACGCAGAATGTGGAGTATCTTCTGGATTCTGTGCAGGCCAGCACCATGCTCAGTAACTCGGAATTTGTGGTCATGCTCAATCAGGCTGCTTCCGACCGCGCGAAGCTGGCAAAACTTTTGAATATTTCCGACGAACAGATGAGCTATGTTACCAATGCGGACGCTGGCTGCGGCCTTATCAAGTATGGCAGCGCCCTTGTCCCCTTTATCAACCGTTTCCCCAAGAATACGAAATTATATCAGCTTATGACGACCAAGCCCGGCGAGGGTGTGTTTGGAGGTGCTGTAAATGGAAACAATCAGTTTGAATGTCCACCCGCAGATTCTTGATTTATATGAGGTGCTGGAACAAAACGGGCTGCACAAACAAAAGGAAGAAGTGCAATCCCTTGTGGAATATATCGAGAACATGGAATACAACCTGTCCGTGATGATGAGCGCGATTCACGAAATGCACACAGAGGTCAATCGCCTGCATGACAAGGGAATCCGCGCCCAGTGTGCCAAAATCGTTTCCAAGGTGGAAGATAAGGCACAGCAGGCAAAGACGATGGTTTCCGTCGCCAAAGTGAAAATGATCCAGTCTGCCGAAAATGCGATGAAGGCATTTCGGGAAAAGGGAAAAACCGCTTTGGTGCAAGCGGTACAGGCCATGCGGATTCCTTCTGTCCTGTCCTGCATGAAAAATGGCCTTTCCCATGTGGCGCAGTTTGCCCGCCAGAGTGCGGAGAAATTAAATGGACTGCGGGAACAAATTCACGAGGCGGGCGGCTATGTAAAAAATGCCGGGCGCGCCCTTTCGGGGAAAACGCCTGTGGAATCAAAAAAGCTGCAAGCGGACAAGGGGCTGCTTGCCAAGGTGCGGAACAGTTTGGAATCGTTCTGCACAGTGCTTTCCCAAATGGAGCGCGGCGCTGATCGACTGCTGGAAAAAATCCAGCCGGAAAAGGAACCGGGAGAATTAAAGCAGTCTGTAAAATCGGAACTGCGGCAGTTAAAGGCCGAACATTCCACGCAGGACAGAGAGCCGGTTGCCAAAGAGCAGGTGCGATAAGCGGAACAACAGATGATAGCGGGGGCGGCGTTTTGTGCCGTCCCCTTTCCTTTTTAACGGAAGGAGGTCGATAGGCGTGCCGAATATTAAAATCAGAAATATTGTGAAAGGCACGGTGAAAACCATTGATAAATCCGCGACCGCCGCCCAGAGAATGAAAAATGCTTTTATCCGTACCAAGGAAAAAGCGGAACAGAGCGCCGCGCCGCAGGAAAATTCGCCGCATGAATATGCCGCCGACCGTGTTTCAGGCGGTATTGATACAGCGGCGAACAAGGCTATCCGTGAATTTGACCGGCAAGGCCGCAAAGGGATTAAAACCACCAAAGAAAACATTTCCAAGGCAAAGAATTATTTGAAAAATCAGGCGGCTGACCAGCCAAAAAAACAGGCGCAGCGCAAAGCCGCAGAGAGTATCCGTCGAACAGTTGGTAATTCTTCAAAATCTATCAAAACGATAGATCGAGGCGGGAAAACCATTAAGCAAACGGCGAAGTCCACCGCTAAAGGGACGGTAAAGACTGCTCAGAAAACGGTCAAGACGGCAGAACGCACTGCCAAAACTACCATTAAAACTACCCGGCAGGCGGCCAAGGCCGCGCAAAAAACCGCACAGGCTACTGCAAAAGCAGCGAAAGCGGCAGCACAAGCCGCCCGTGCTGCCGCTAAAGCTGCGGTTGCCACGGCAAAGGCGGTCGCGAAGGCGATTGCGTTAGCAGTAAAAGCGATTATCGTCGGGACAAAGGCGTTAATTGCCGCTATTGCCGCTGGGGGCTGGGTAGCAGTGGTGGTTATTCTTGTGATTTGCCTGATTGCCATGATTATCGGCTCCTGCTTTGGGATTTTCTTTTCCAATGAGGATTCGGGAAGTGGCATGACCGTGCAGACCGTGGTACAGGAAATCAATACTGAATACCAAAACAAGCTGGATGAAATCAAGGAATCTCACACCTATGATGTGTTGGAAATGACCGGTTCCCGTGCGGTTTGGAACGACGTATTGGCGGTTTATGCGGTGAAAACGACTAACGGCCCGGGCAACACACAGGAAGTCGCTACGATGGACGACGGAAAAAAGAAGATTCTCACCGATCTATTTTGGGAGATGAACGCTATTTCTTCCAGCACTGATACCAAGACCGAAACAATCATTGAAACCTCTGACGACGGGAACGGGAATATCGTGGAAACGGAAAAGACCGTAACCCGCACCTATCTGTATATCACGGTCACTCACAAGACTGCTAACGAGATGGCGGAAAAATACGGTTTTAACGAGAATCAGAAAAATCAGCTTGCCGAACTGCTGGACGAGGAAAATAACTCCATGTGGACGGAAGTGATCTACGGCATTACCGGCAGTGACGGGGAGATTGTTTCTGTTGCTCTTTCGCAGGTAGGAAACGTCGGCGGGGAACCATTCTGGAGTTGGTACGGTTTTTCAAGCCGGGTAGAATGGTGCGCCTGCTTTGTTTCGTGGTGCGCCGGCCAATGCGGATATATTGAAAACGGTGTTATCCCGAAGTTCGCAGGTTGTATTCAAGGTTCTAATTGGTTTAAAGAACGGGGGATCTGGCAGGATAACAGCTATACCCCGCGTCCCGGAGATATTATCTTTTTCGACTGGGACGACGGAGGACAAGACGGGCTATGCGATCACGTTGGGATTGTCGAAAAAGTGGAAAACGAACGTATTTACACGGTGGAAGGCAATTCCGGCGACGAGTGCAGGCAGAATAGCTATCCGGTGGGATATTATGAGATTTACGGCTTCGGCACCCCGCAGTATTGATCTGCTTTTCTGTCTATGAAAATAGGCGGCTGATAATCAACCGGAGAAAAAAGAAAGGGACGCATGATTGCAGCCAATCATGCGTCCCTTTCCTACATATTTAGTTAAACCTTTTTCAAATACGGCCTATTTCAATGAATGGATTTTCCTTCTCCGGTACAATGGAATTGAAAAGATATTGTATCGGAGGAATGGAAAATGAAAAGCAAAATCATTCAGGAAAATATGATACTATCGTATAAGACGATGTTGCTGGAAGCGGAGAAAAGCACAGCCACTATTGAAAAGTATCTGTATTATGTCCAACAGTTTGTTGCTTGTTATGCAGGATGCAAAATCGAAAAAAACCTGGTATTGGAATACAAAGCCGAGCTAGGCGAAACTTATGCTCCGGCCAGCGCCAATGCTGCCTTGGCAGGCATCAATGGATTTCTTCGCTTTTTAGGACGGGAGGACTGTTGCGTTAAGCCTTTTAAAGTACAGAAGAAAATATACTGCCCGGAAGAAAAGGAACTCACTCGTAAAGAATATTTCCGGCTTATCGAGGCAGCCAGAGAAAAAAACAGCGAACGGCTTGCGCTGTTGCTGGAAAGCATCTGTGCCACCGGGATACGGGTGAGCGAACTAAAATATATCACAGTGGAAGCCCTTTCAAAAGGTAAGACCGTCGTGACCTGTAAAGGGAAAACAAGAACGGTGTTTTTGCCCCATGAATTGCAAAAGAAACTGCGGCGGTATATTCAAAAACGGGGACTGAAAACCGGCCCAGTGTTTGTTACCCGGACAGGCAAACCATTGAACCGCACGAATATTTGGCGGGAGATGAAAGCGTTGTGTGCGAGAGCGAATGTAGCGCCAAGCAAGGTGTTTCCTCATAGCCTGCGGCACCTGTTCGCCCGGTGTTTTTACAGCCTCGACCATGACGTGGCAAAGCTGGCGGATATTTTGGGACACTCGAACATTAACACAACAAGAATCTATATTGTCACCACTGGAATCGAACATCG